>JACCDO010323761.1_pt1 | contig 29160 bp, 23 predicted proteins | sample 7446101 | NCBI WGS metagenome assembly JACCDO01 (sample SAMN15323440, study PRJNA562643) | freshwater metagenome | isolation source: river surface water | place: USA:Blue River Watershed | collected 2017-08-16
TTTTTCCACTGATTATTTAATAACAATCTAAATCATCTAAAAATATGTGTTTTAAGCAAAAAAGGATTATTTAACAAAAATTGTTTTATTAATAACCATAGTATGATTAGTAGGTATTTTAGTAATGTATGAGTTAGAACTTTAGCATTACGAGCACCCTGCGAGGGTGCTAACGATGGAAGGACAACCATGTAAAAACAACCCGTCTCAAGAGACGTTTAAATCTTTTTTTTGTTTTAGTCATCTATTTTAATTTTGATCAGGGTTTTATCACATGTGTTAGTTTAAACATTTAATTTTAGGACATAATTTAATAAAATTTACAAATAAGTCAAATAATCCAGATGAGTGCAAATCCTACAACTAGTGATTACCAGGGTGCCGACCCAGATGTTATTGAAATCCAATTAGATGGCCTGATCCGTAATCAACAGGATTGGATGCATGGTCGTGCACATAAAGATCTTACCAAAGATGAATTCATTACAGCAATGACACACAAATATGCGTTTTTGAATAAAGCATCAGCGCGGCTATTTAATAAAGCAGTAAACGGAGAACTGGCAACACCGCAAGCCCGTGCCAATATTAACCAGATACTTGGTATGTTAAAACAAGTCGCGGCGGGAAAGATTAGCCAGAAGGATGCTGATGTTATTTATGGGAAACAACAGGCTGCTAAATACGTTGACCCGCTAGTAGAAAAATTAAATAAAACCTCCCAGAATGATAAATAATATCTACAAGCGCTTATGTTTTTAGCATTTGTTAATAATTCATTCCTAGTAGCAGTGCTAGGTGCCATATTATATGCTATCCAGAATTACATAGAAAAATTAATATTCAGACACCCGGGTGGTGATATAAACAAATATTATCTAGTGCGGAATTTTATAATATCATGGGGATTTATGTTTTTTTTGATAGCTATATATTACTATCGGAATCATTGGATAGATTATAAAGCGGCTATGGATACTATAAGTTGGGGTGCATTTTTGAATGATACCTATTTAATGGGATTATCAATAATAGCTAGTGTATTTGTAATAACATCAGTATATATTAGTTACCTAGGTATTAAATTTAATCCGCTTAGTCGCTATGTTCCAATTCAGACATTAGTATATCTCTTATTAACTGTATTAGTTGGGTTTGCATTATTAGGTGAAAAAATAAATAAATATCAAATAGCTGGCATAGTGCTAGGTGCAGTAGCAATTTATTTAATACAATATCAAAGCCCTGTCCGCACAACTACGGTGTCGCTTGCTGAATAAATACTTAATACTTGCGATGGTCGATATTTGCCTATATGAATGGAATACCATTTTCTAGGCACCATGTCCGGGCATTTTCTAATTGTTTTTCGCGTGTTTTATGTTGCCATTCAGAATCATAAAATGTTTGGTCATTAATAATATCAATTGTTTGATTAATATTATTAATTTGTATTTGATTCATTTCACATATTATTCTATTGAGATATGAATAAAAGCTAGCAGGTGCTGTCGTTGTATTAGCGGTAGGTGAATTATTATTAGTTGGTTGTAAATCAGCTGCTACATTGAAAATAGAATTAATTGTCCGGAAAACAGTATTGGTGTGTTTAGTGCTGGCAATGTGCCAATTAGTGGAAATTTGAGATATGATTGTTTCATTTTCGGAATCAATTGTGTTCCACCTGTCAAGTAAATTCAGGAGTGATTGGAACACTTCAGGTGGACATGTTCTAAAACCGGATGCAATTATATATTTTTCACTATTAGCAAGCCTGCTAGTTTTGGGTTTAAAAATATTTAATCCAGTGAAATGACATTGTAATAGATAAAGTAAATCAGTGGTTAATTTGTTATTCAAATCAAAGAACTTGCAAATAAAAGTGCCACCACGTCCTAGCACAGCAAAACATCCTATAATTTCGGCAAGGATTAGCTTACTAGCAGTTTGTTCCTGACAATTATAAACACCACATGTGCTAAAATCAAATCCCCCGTCTGCAGTCACCAAATCCGCTTTATTAATCCCAAATCTCGCTGCCAAATATTTGAGGTTAGCTAATGAATACAAATTTCCAGTCCCATCAGCCGCAGTAAGTATATTAACTTGTGGATGTTCCCTTAAAAATTCAGCGCTACGTTTCCATGATGGAACGTCAACTGATTTATTATCCATAAGTGTAATCCCATAATATTTATCAAATTGTGTATTTATGTATGTGGGACATTCCGGGTTTTTATTATTAGATTGTGTCCTAAGCCATATAAGTGCTTCAATAAATCCACCTGGCCCCTCTGCTAGGCTTACTGTAGTTATTGATCTAGGTAAATTAATAATATCAGTTAGTGACTGATTGCCCATTTCTATCATTTTAAAGAAGCTTCTACTTAATGGTTCCATTGCTGCTACATGTGGAATTTTACTACCCAAGTAACGTTTAGATGTAAAGTATATGAGTTCATAAGGATTAACTAGCACACGGACACGGTCCCAGAAAAAATTATTATTATTAGTGTCAATTAGACTTTTAGCTGCACGCAAATCTTCTTGGCATTTAGTATTAATACATGATGTCCCTAGCATTAGTTTATTTAATCGTTCAGTCAACCATTCTCTGGCTTTTGTTTCAATAAATTGTTTTTTATTTTGAGGCTGAATGCGCCCACTATGTGTTTGATTTGTAGATGGACTTGTTGGTCCACGTGCAATCTTACTTATTTTATACATATCAGTAGTAAAGTAATGAATAATACCAATCAGGTCATAATTTTTTTCTTGTATTTTTAATTCAGGTATTTGATAGGGGCGACAAACTATTTTATAGTTATACATACCAAGGTTTTAGTTTTTTTTATATTAGACGTGTGATAATATTGATGAGTATGCAAGTCGCAAGTGTGGTAATCTAATAATTATTGTTGTATGTTGCCCTAAGTCAAAAAAAGCAAGAAAAAAATAAAGAGATGCCTGATTTTAATTTTTATTTTATATTTAATTCATTTGAACTTTAATTTCTTTCTTGAATCTAATGTTTTCTTTAATGTTCGCTTTTTTAAAAATTGTGTATACTTGTTAGCAAGCTTGTATTCAGTCGTGTTATGATTTCTAATTAAACCTAATCTTACTTTCATTAAATTTGCGATCTGAGATATCCGTTTATGTGTTTTATTACCTGATTTGTATTGATTTTCAAGATTATATATAGTGTATTGTATGTCTTTTAAAGTTTTGTATTTAATATGAACTGTATCTGATGGATTCGCGTCTGTGAATAAATCATCCCATTTTCCATTTTTGTTTTTATCCAGATTTTTAGTAATGTTTCCATTATTACTTTTTTTGTTTTTGAGACTATACATTGTCTGGCTTATATATTATTAAATAAATTGGACAGTTTTTTATTTTTTATTTGCGGGTTGACCAAACTTGGAAACCTATCGGTTATTCAAGTTTGCGGGTTGACCAAACTTGGAAACCTATCGGTTATTCAAGTTTGCGGGTTGACCAAACTTGAACCCCTCCAGGTTGATTACGAGATTGTTCGCTAGGTGTCAATCCGGCAGCTTTAACAAAATCAGCGGCATATTTAATTGGCATACGCGGGATCCGTGGTGAACATTCATAATATTTAGAATGCAACGCTAGGTTAATTGGGTATGATGCCGGGAAATATACCTTAAGTAATGGGTCAGGGTTACGAGTATCGGTAAGCCGGTCATTGACAGCACGAGCCATAAGACCGGCACTAGCAACTGGCAAAACCATGAATAGCAAGACTTGGGGGTCAATAGGTTGAGTTTCAGACCATTTAATTGCGCTTGCAAGTGACTTCATATCCTTGATGAAATAGTATATGTCAGCTAGCGTTGGAGCATAGTCATATGGATAAAACCATTCCCAACTTTGGCACCTTCCTACATAATAATTAGCATTCCAGATTAGTGTCCGGATATAAGCTTCACAAACTTGGCCAATATTTTCAGGTGTACCCGCCATATCAAGACATGTCCTGTAATAACGACCACGCCATTTAGGCTCACCTATACGGATACTTGCTTCAATATTCAAGTATTGCATTGGTAAATAATCCATCATAAGTTGTTGGCGTTCACGTTCAGTGCAATTTTGCGGAATAGGAATATGTTTCCGGGCACGATCATCAATGAATTTACGGGCAAGCGAGTCTTCTTGTCGTGCAAGTCGTGCGAAAATTTCTTGCAGAAATGCAAGATTAAGTTGCCCAGTTGTGCGATTAAATAACCAGCCTTCATCGCCTTCCATGCCAACTTGCGATATACCATTCTGCACCTGAAAATATTGACTAAGCAAGATTTCATGGCCGTTATTCTTAATACTAATCCAATGCACTTTGGGCATAAAATCATTGCCTAGTAACATCATTAGAACAACATAGTCGTCGATAAACCTAAGCATATGATGATCGGGCATATGCGCTGTGCTGCCAATTCTTTTACGTGCAGTTTCAATAACTAGTGATGATTTCAAACAATCTACATCAAGGAATAGATAAGGGTAGCCTTCATGCTCAAATGAGTATTGCCCGTATTCATATGCCTCACGGATAAGAAAGATATTTGGAACACGACTCGCCAAACTAAGCATAATAAGGTCACCATCAAGGCCATATACAATTGTTTTAGTATCGGGTGATGGCGGATGCGCGGCCAAGTGATGGAAAATCTTGTGCTCCCCTTCCCCTGGATTTGACCAATCATTAAAGATGACCTCCATATCCCTGAATAGTTCGCATGTATCGATATGTTGCCCAATAGCTATCCGCAATTTATCCATAAATACAGTTCCAGGTGTAATCATGTTAGTGTCAATGCTAGTATTCTGTTTTGAATTATCATATTGGTCTCCATATTTTGTGTCAATAATAGAAGTTTTTTGCTTGCGGCAAATACTATGAAACCTACGCTGTCTCTGCTGTTCCATTTTTGCACGTGGAGGAACCCCATCAATAGCTATAAATAGTTTAGTGACTTTTTGTTCACATATAGTCGGTTCTACTTTGGTATGAATATCACCAGAATCAGTGTCTAGGTCTATACTTACTTCTCCGCTGTCGCTATTAATATTCGTTGGAAATACGGATGCCTGGCCGAATAATTTGACTAGGTTATCCAAATATTCTAAAATATGTAGAATAAATGTCTCCTCTGTTTTTATCTCAGATTTGAGTGCTTGATATATAGCGCCATTAAAATCAAGGTAGAGGTGAATTTGTTCACCTGGATTTGGTAAATGGCTTTTAATGGTAGATTGAACATCATTCTTCTTGTTGTATTTACGTAGATGACTAAAAAGGCCAGGAACTCCCATTATTGTATTTTATAATAATTTATGTATTGAAGTATTGATTTAGATAGTTTATGAAAGTTAATTCTAGATATAAACACTGATATTGCCTTATATTGAAAACAATTTTTTTTTGTGTAGGGTATAATTATTTAATATACATTCTAGTCTCAAATTATTGGAGCGCTCAAAAGCGCAATTGATTTGAGATTAATAAGAATGAGTATCCTCTAAAAGCTTATTGCATTTATAAATGCAACGGCTTTTGTTGAGGAACGCACCTTACTACAGGCGGATTTTGGCTTCTGCCAAAAATCCTAGCCGGTTGAGTAAGGATACTAATAATTAATCTATTTTTATGTGTAATTTTTGCCGAAAAATGCTATTTTCTTAGTATAGTTATTAATAAAAATTGTTTTGCCCTGCACTTTCAAATGTAATTCATAAATACAACCAATAAATAATTAACTTAAGCCAAAACCAGATATGACTACTAACACTAGCACTACTGAAACCACTAAACTTATGAACGGAATCTACTCTACTGAATTTGACAAGGACTGGGAAATGTCTAAGCATTACATTGATGCAGTTAGGCAAATCGCCCAACGCGCTGAAAACATTGATGCTGACCAACTTTACCAAATCTTTGACACCAAGACTATTCCTGAACGTGAAGAAGCAAATAAGAAGCTTAAGACCAAGCAAAACAAACGCCAAAAGAAGAAGAATGAGAAGTTTGTTGTTGCCGGGCTCGCGAAGCCCAAGAATGTTCGCAATGTATTCCGTGAGCAATACAAGACCCGTTGCACTGCAGAGGGTAAGACCTTTAACAAGGATGAATTCGATGCTGCATTCAAGGCCCTCTCGGCCGATGCTCTTGAAGCTCTCAAGCTTGAAGTAAATGCTGCAAAGGATTCATATGAGCGTGAATATGAACAGCAACTTGCCCGTGCTGTTGCATCAGGTGATTATCCTGAAAAGGCACCGACCAAGTTTAGGCGCGCATACATTATCTTCACTGAAGATATGCGTAATGCACTTGCCAATGAATCTGATGTCCGTATGACTGCTGCTCAACGCGAGCAATTCAGCAAGATGTCGATGACTGAAAAGTCGAAGGCATTTGGTGAACTCTGGAAGACTGTATCTGATGCTGAAAAGGCTCGTTACTCTGGTCTTGAAAAGGAAGCCGAACTTGCATACACTGCAGAATACTATGACTATGAAGTGCGTAATCTTGAGCGACAAATTGCTAAGGCTGAACGCGAAGGCCATGATGCTAAACAACATCGTGACCGCCTTGTAGAGGTTCAACTCAAGCCTCCTACCGCTGAAGCACGTGCTGCTCAGCCTAAGTATTATGGAGCAACTGCAACGGGTTCTGTTGCATCATCTTCCGCTGCACCTGCTGCTGAAAAGACCAAGAAGGCAAAGAAGGAAAAGGTCACTGAATCTGCTACTGAACCTGCTGCTACGGTAGTTCTTACAACTGAACCCACGGTAGAAAAGGTAAAGAAGTCGAAGAAGGCTGCTACTTCCTCTTAATTCTATAAAATAAATAATTGTAGCTAATTATTATTTTTTAATATTCAACTAGAGTTAAAATTAAATTATTTTTTGTCATTTTTAATTAATTAAATTGATTATCTACCTAAATATCGTCCAAATATAAATACTACCAGCCCAACCAAAAAACACTACTTTACACAGAAATGAATATAATTATATTATCTTTTCTAAATTTGGACTTGTTAGATTTAGATAAATTTACGCAACAATTTATTACAAATGACCACACCCCAGTTAATTTGTATTTAATTGATCATTTAATTGAAACTGATGACAAATTACATATCAATAACCCCAAATTAAGTGCTACAAGAATAGCAATAAATAATTTCATTACTTCTACTAATCCAGAACTAAATAAACAATTTACTACCTATAATTTGTATAAGGATTATTTGGTATATCTATCTCGTGTCCATTCATCTAATCGGAATTTAATAGAAAATATATTTTATTTACGTCCTGAGCTAGTTAAATTTGTGCAATTATATTTATTCAGTATTATTAAATTGTCTAAAATACTATCTAGTAAAGATCAATCAAGTAGCATTAGTATAATTTCATGTGACCCAATATTTCATCATTTAGTTAATGAATTACGACCATACCAACCTAGAACAGTAGATTTTTTCTACACACATATCTCAGAAAAACTCAATATGCAGGTGTGGCAGATGCCAGTTGGGATGCCAATAGGATTACCAGCTGGCATACCTACAAATATTATGAAAAAATGCATATCTAGGTTAGTAATACCATTTAAAACACAAGAATTATATGTGGAAAGCCCAGAGGTCATTACTAAACTAGGAACTAATGATATTACTAACCTAGATATGCTTTTAGATGCTAACCAACAACCAGAAAATAAGATGTTTATTGGAAAAATAAATAATGTAACAAATTTGGGTGATATTCAAGAAGGTATGAATCAAATATTCCAACATATAATTACTAATAATATTAGAGTTCCAAGACATCATATATCTCATGGTATACAACCATTACAGATATTAATATTACCACCATTATTGCCTACTCCTCAAAACATATGTGTATTAGCTGACATATCTCGTCAATTAACACCTGAACTAATACCTCATCATCATGAATTAATTTATAGGGAAATGCAAATATTACAACCTGAACTAGATATATTAGCATTAGAATGGGAGTTAAAAATACAAAGATTTGTGAAAATTCCAATTCAAATAAAAATCAAACAAAAAATCAAAATAACCTCGAAATATGGTTAAATGTTTATTAATATATATATATATATATATATTATCATATTTGGCGGTATTGCGTTTGCTAGCAAAATAAATAAAAGTTATATCAAAAATAAATGAATAATAATTGCAATAGTGAATTAGTAGATACCCATGTAATGGAAGGTGATGTTGTAAGTGCCAAACAACCATGGGATAATATAAAAGTAAGAGTTATAACACGTGCATTTTATGAAGATGCATATCTAGATTTTTTCATTAAATATTATGCTGCGTTAGGTTTTGATACAATTACTATTCTTAAAGCGGATGCAGATAAATTTAATTATACGCTACCTGATTTACATGAATTTATAGATAAACAACCAAATATTGAAATAATACCTGTAATGAATGAAGGTAATCAAATACTACAAACGCATTATGGATATTATGCAGACAAATCATATGATTGGATTCTAAATATTGATGCTGATGAATTTTTAATTATTGACCCTGAATTATATCCATCTGGTATCAAAGAATTTATATATAAAATTGGGCAACGTATTGCTACTACCAAAAATATACCAAATGCTGATGCAATTCAACAAATAAAATTCAGATGGATGTGTGTAAATAAGTTTAATAATAAAACATATTCAACTCTTACTAATGATAGTATAGTTAATAAAAAAGTAATACCAGAAAATAGCGATATTGAAAGTATAAATTCAGTATCATTTGCTGGTTATTTTTTAACAAATAAACTTGAGTTCTATAGATATATAAAATCAATGTGTAATACAAAATGGGCAAATAATACCGGTAAAATTAATGCTCATTTTTTCTTTCCAATACCATATACAAACGGTCGTAATTATAATTTATTAGATGGATATTTTAAGGGTGTTAATAATAGTGACCCGCGATATTACCCAAACAATGGAACTATGTTAATGGATGGCTATATTTTACATTTAAATACCCGGTCATTAGCAAATTCAGTAACAAAATGTTTGGTTACGCAACTACGTGATAATAAAAAAATTAAAGACCCAGTAGCATTTCAAAATTTAATAAATGAGTATTCAGCATCAACACAAACAGAATCTAGTATTGAGGAAATAAAAACAAAATTCACTGATCTGCTTAATAGTAAAGGATATTTTCCTAATAAAATTAGACAATTTAATGCTAAAATGGGTAAATTAATAAAACCTGATAAATGGCAACGCCCATTAAAAAATATGTTAACAGAATTCACTGATGTAAAAACAAAACAAAGGTTATGTAATTTAATAAAATATACTCCAGTGTGTAATCAGGAGCTGGAATGGCAAATATTGCATGATTTATGTTTGGCTAATAATTTGAATCCTACAAATATGCGTGCAATTATTGATTTATTTTGATTTATTTTTATTTATTTTTCATTTACTAAATTGTATTTGATTCAGTTAAAATGGTATTTGATTCAGTTAAAATGGTATTTGATTCAATATGTTTTTTAAACACTGAAATCAACTTATGTCTTAATTCTGCGCTCGATGAATATTTGTAAGATATGTCATTATCCAATTGGTAAATGTCAGCTAATTTTGAATCTACTATGAATTTCATTTTATATCCTAAACCATAGCTAATTGAACTTGTTAATGAGCTAACATAATATACTTTAAATTTTTGTTTAGATACTAATGGAAGAATAATATCAGATTGCGATGCAATTTGGTTAAATTCCCAGAAATCAGTATTTACTTTAACAATTATATTAGGATGGTTAAGAAATGTGACTGATTTAGTTCGTGTTAATATATATAAATTAATAGGGGGGCGGTTTGCATGTTTTGCCTTTTGGTTTCCTATTTTTACTAAATCAATTAATATTTGTAATTCTTTTTTATCACGGCGGTTACAAGCGCCTTGCACTAATAAATTGAGTGACCTAGGTTCTTCCCGTGGTGTGCGGTCTATATAACTTACTGATTCAGGTGAAAAGGGTAATATTACAGGGATAAAATACTGGGACTGGTTACCACAATGTGGTGCTAGGTAGAAAATATTTGGTGATATAGGACGTGAAGGCATATATCTATGCAAAATTACATAGGTCCATGGTTGTGTATGCTCATTAATAGTTTTAATAGCATATTCATTCGGAATAGTTAATATTATACGTGCTTCTTTTGCAGAGCTAGGCATAATTATTTGTGGTTGACCATTTAAGTCTTCAACACCTATTATTTGAATACTACCTAAAGAATATCTTTCCATCAACCTAGATGTATAGTTTGTTATATATTTTATAAATCCTTGTTCACATGTTAAAATATTAAGTATGATATCAGGTCGTGGTCCTATTTCACAATTTGCTAATATTTTTGGGAGAAAGTGAATAACCGATTCAATACATTCATAATGATAATTCACTGGGTTATAAATAATTACTTTATTAATCTTAACTTTGGCTATTTCACTTGACATTTATATTTCAAACTAGTTATTATTATTTAGAATTAACCTAGTAATCTTAAAAATTGATTATTAAATTTAAATTCAATCTTACAATTAAACTACAATATTTCCAGTTTAATAATTTTATAAATCATATTTTGTAAACCATAACATTTTCTAAACCGATAGTAAATGTCTGTTAATACAGATAATTCTTCTATAGAAACATTAAATGAAAATAAAATAAGTAAATTTCTGGGACAAGGAACCTATGGTATTATTATAGGTAAACCGCGATTGCCATCAGAAGGAGAAACGTATAATGATGTTCTTAATTCACATGATGCACCTAACCAAGTTAGTAAAATCATAAAAGATAATACTGATATCGCTAGATTATCAGGAATCATTGACATGATTAATGACCGGTTTAATCCTAGTAACCTAGCACAGCTCCAGAAGCAAATAGTCATACCTACACGACCACAGCGTATAAATTGGCATAATTTATCATTTATTCCGAAACAAATTGAAGTTTTACAATCTCATAAAATTACAAAGCGTAAATATAAATGGCAATACCTTATGGAACGTGGGACTAATGACCTAGATATTGAATTACGCAGTGTTAAAACCCTTAATCAACTAAAACATTTTCTTAAGGGTTTTGGGAATATTATTAATGGTATTGCTGAATTACACAAAGTTGGGTTAGTTCATACTGATATAAAACTTACAAATATGATAGTATCTTGGGATGGCAAATATAAATTAATTGACCTAGACGAGCTTTCTGATTGTCATGAAGTGCCTAAAAATACCCGCCATTTTGAAAAGATTTTTAATAATATATACTACCCGTATTATCCGCCATCTGGCGTTTTCCTGCATGTATTATCAACTATGAAAGATATGAATTGGGACAAAAAAAACATAATGTCGTTGTTTAAAAATTTGATAACTAAAAACTATGACAAAGATTACCATAAATATTTCAATGAAATTACAAATAAAACATTAATGTTGGCTAACGACCCTGAATTATCAAATATTTTAATGGGGCCATTTACAAATGACCAGACTATGATTGATTATTTATTGGATTTTCATAAATTATTAATAACACAACCTGATAAGATATCTGCACATCGTGAACTATTGTTATTCATCGACAGATATGCACTAGGTATAAATTTATTAATTTTACTCGGCAAGTATTATACTATTACAGGGCAGGTTTCAGGGGTAGTTGCATCTGATACTTCAACATGTGAATTTATACCACAATCACTAATTCCACTCATAAAATTATGTTGTGATGCCAACAATTATTCACAAATTACTACTGACCAAATAGCAGCCGAGTATAATGAATTCATTACTCAATTATATAGAAGTTATCCATTCAAATTTATTATTAAACTTTTGTATGGATTGGGTATTCGCCGCAGGTCAAGTCAGGTTTAATTTGAAATTGTGTTGGGTGCAACTTAGACTAGCACGTCTAGGAATATTTCTGGTTTACCGTCCACATTGAATTATCAGCCCAGCAGGGGTGGGCTCGAATTCAAGTGAGACACTAGGTAAAGAGCGGACTTGCTCCGTTCGTCCTTTTCCTAGACACTCAAAAGTCCACCCTGCAGGGTGGGCTTGTAATAGAGTGGCTACGGTAATAAATCATAAAAAATAATTCATTGTGAAGGGCACATGTGCACAAATTGGGTTTACAACACGAACAAATTATTATTTATCCCCTATACGCTGGTTCGGGTTTCATCCCAGTGTTTAGGAAATCAATAAGTGGCCAAAGAACCCTAGCTCCACCATCATCTGCAGTAAGGACCTTGATTAACCCAGTGCTAGGGTCAGCTGCTTCCGATTTACCGAATACACCAGTAATAAATCCAGGGTCGCTAGTAAATGCCAATAGGTGTGGGTTTTTTTCCGCCCGCAAACATTCAATTATTTTTTGCATATGATTTTTGTGCCCACCTGTTATACTGGCTTGAACACCTTCATTACCTTCACTTGACCCAACATTAATGATTACTTGATAAGGGAATGATTTATTGGACCTAGTATTTTGGGATAGTTGCCTGAAAGCACTAATTATTAGACTTGGTGCGATTTGATTAACCATTCCAGCTGTAATAATTTCTTCAGGTGCAATCTTATGAATGGGTTGTTTCCAACTATTACTCGCCCCGAATCGGTGTTGAATAATCGCTACCTCTTGGCATTGCTGATGATTAGTTGATTCTGTATCTGCATCTGCTGTGCTAGGTTCGGAATCTATTTTAGGATTATTAGTTCCAGTTAGCGCTAACGGACGGATATTTCCATTTACATCCAGAACCTGTCGGAGTGATTCCAAATCACTTGGTGGTGAGAGTTCCAATTTTCGAGCACTTGCCAAATAATCTGGCGTGTTAGGCATTGTTTGAAATGCATTATTAATATAGCAATTAATCCGATATTCTTCCAATGCACCAATAACTGATTGGATATCCGAGTATCTGGTAAAATCAGCACCTAGCACCACTAGTCGGTCTTGCCAAACTTTGTAATCCGGTTCCAGTTTGTAAGCAGCTAATGCTAGGTTAGGGAATCGGGTAGTTCCTAGCACAAATGCACCTTGTCTTAGTGCCCTTAGTGTGGTAGTCCATCCGACAGTATGCCGGCATCCAGTAACGCACATCCGGACATGTGAGAGGTCAGCGTGTTTGTGCCTAATTTGCCACGCCCGCAACCCACAATCCCAACATAAGCGGTCATAATAATCAAATTGATTTTTCTTGGGTTGAGCACAATGATGACAATTATCGGCCTGACACTTAAATCGTAATCCGGGTGTTTTTTGAATCCATTCTCCGATGCTATCCACCTTATAAAGCGGCTTAGCACTTCCTTCATCTGGATTAGAAGCGGTGCTAGGATAACCTAGACTTGTAATCCCTGAAGAATACCAAGTTTCATAAAGCATTGGATGCATGAATACCTGGTTATCACGTATCTGGACGACTTGTTGGCGCATCTTTGAAGGCGCCCGGAATTCTACATGATTAGTTTTTCCCAACATATTCCGATTAACAGAACAAATACTATTCATCTTATTATCCGCAGGCAAGTAATAAACCAGTTTATATACCTGCTGGATATCCACACGCTTGTCAGCCAAGAGGATAATACTTGCATCTGCTAGAATATAATGTTTAAGTCTTGCGACAACTTCTTGTGTAGTTTCCTTATTGAATTTTACGGAACCTACCAAATCTTGTCCTAGCATAGCAATCCATTCTTCATGTCGGCGTGTAATCCATGCTGGCGACCAATTATGCGTCTTAGAAATAGTTTGACTGACATCAACAAATGTTTCAGGAACCGATTTGTAAGACCAGTTGCGCAATAGGTTTTGGATATCTTCTGGGGTCATTTTACCACGGCCATAAAGTCCTTGGGATTTCTGAATTACACTGTGAATTAGAGCATATGGCGCAAATCGGCAAATAGTTGCTAAATCCACTGAACGATAAGCCCAGAATTCCTTGTTTTTCTCTTGTTTATATTCCTCATATAGCCTAGCGATATACTCCCAGTCTGGTTGTTTATCATCTAGGCCAATAGATTCGGCTCGGTCTGCTGACTTAGTAGAAATACTAATTGGGGTATGGAGATTAAAAGCCATTTTTTGATGGGGTTGTTTGTTTGTAGTTAGTGATTGACTACCACGGGATAAAAAAAACAATTTTTCAAAAATTTAATTCAAACCAATTAAATTAGATACCGGTAATTACAATATATTCTGTAATTGGCTGAAAACATTCGGCGCATTTAGGGTCTTTAAATCCACCTAAACACTTGCTACACACAGATAAATGGCAGCAGCTGAGTGAGACAACGTTTTGCCGATTAGTAGCACAATGCATACAATTATTACCTAGTGCCAACTCAGCAGAAAGATTAGCTTGCCAATCTATGTCGATCGGTTGGATATCAAATCGGTAGATATCAGGGTTTTTCTCCAAATTAACTTTATTGGCACCCACTGATTGCATACCATTTGCTGAGGTATCTGGTGAAATACCATCATCAACAAGGTTAGCCACCTGCCACTTACGATTATCTTCCTCAGTTGGCAGTGGATGGTCTGTTCCATAATATTTTTTAATAATTGGGGTATATGCGCAACCGAGCAACCGGAAATGTTCCAGCATATTTTCCACCCGGGATGTCGTATATTCACAAAGAAGTGAATTACATGTGTATGTCGCATGGGTTTCTTCTCCTTTGGCACCTTGAACTACACGGACTGTTTTACGGCAAAGTGCGGGAAATGAATTTTTGAATAGCTGGTCATTAATAATTTGCATACTGTCAGTTGCTAGGCGTTGATGATTCGCGGCGTAGAAATCTACATAATCACTATCCTCACATGACTTAAGATGCTCTTTGAGTTCATCAGGTGTTGCGGCTTCAAAATTGCAACCGAATTTGAGACAACGACAATCTAGGAGCCTAGCACGACGCTTGTATTTCTCGTTCATAGCCGGATAAAGATTATGTGCCGGTTGTGTTTCAATTTGGTTGATTTTATGTTTTAGATTTTGCTTCTTCAAATCAATAACTAGTTGATATTTAACAGCAGCCCGGCACTCTTCTGGTAGCTGAGTAAAAGTAGTAGGCAGTAGTGGATGTGGTTGCGTCTGGGTATTAGATTTCATTTCAGGGAATTTAGCCACGCGAATATTATGCGGTTTATAACTTTCGGGTAGGTCTTCAACTTGTAGGTCTAGGTTAATAACAGGACGCTCTGTATCAGGTGCCGCGAAATATTCATCTAGTTTGCTAATATCTCTAAGGTTTTCAAGGATAGTAATAAAATTATGTCCTAGTGTAGCAATTGGTAGTTTGATTTCAAACCCTGGATTTTCTGGTTCGGAAAGTTTGGTAAATCCAAGCCAAAAATCTTGTTTACCATCTACCGGAACATGTAGTGTCCTTTTAGCAGGAATTTGTGCGACGGTCACCGGGTCAGTCATACTGATTTGTAAGTAACACCTGCTGAAATCAGCTGAAAGATAACTTAGTAGTGTTTGCGGGGGCTGTTTAGTTCCTGTCCTAAACACCTTATAATCATTAGCGTGCCCGCCAAATACTCGGACAACCGCTGAGATACTAGGTGAAATACTATACTTATTTGAATTGGTAGCAGACATTTTTAGTTGAGTCGTGAATAGTATGTTTGTTGAAAGATTCAAAATGTAAAAAAGTAAAACAATTTTTTTAATCATCGATTAAATAGTAGGTGCGTATCCTAGAATACGTTGTTTTTCGAAATAATCCACTTTCCGGCTATCAATATTATTACGCGCATTCATTTCAATTTCCATTAGCCGTTGCATTTCATCAGCTGTTAATTTACGGTCCATCTCAGCTTCATTGGGGCGTTCCTTATATATAGTATTATTACGGCGTTTAATACCGAACCAGAATACACCTTCCGAATACCGTTTCTTAGATAGCCCGAGCCCGGAGAAAATCATTGGCAGCGACCTCTTAACGCATTCCTGGTATTTCTTGGCGACATTGAGATTCATGAATATGTCATCACACAGATTCTTGAATTGGATGCGGTTATCCATATTATCATCAATGTCATAAGTTTGGGTGATATATTTACGGATGTTTTCTAAGCTAGGATACTCTGCTGTGGATTTGTTAATGAAGTAGTCCAAATCCTTATTAATATCATCCTTGGAGTAATAAATTTGCTTACCTAGCATAGCTTGGCATTCAGTAAGTGAGAATTCATTAGACAAGTTGATTTCACGGACCAAACTAATTTCCGGGATATACTTCTGAATATCTGCGTTAATAATAACTGATTCGTATAGGTATTTTTCAATAACTAGGGCATTAAAGAATTGTTGGTTATATAAGACCACATATGTATTAAGAATATTCCCGTCGGCTGCCAAATTGCCATTCGCGATAAATGGCGAGTTACCAGAAATCCCATGCATAAAATCAGTCTTGCTGAAATCGCTAACTGAGAAATAATCGCCGGTGGTGTCATTAATTCCGGTGGGTTCATCTGTTTTGACCGGAATAGTTATATTTGTGCTAGATGAAGTTAGCCTTATGTTTTTACGTTTTTCACCTGCAGAGCTAAGTTCAGGATAGGGACGCAAGCCAATTGATTCGTGTTTCTTAAGTAGCCCACTTCGGATAACATCAGGGACACCACTGTCATCACCTGTATCACCTTTCAAATAGAACAGCGCATTACTCAGGTTCTCTAGGTGTTTAACTAGATCAGCAGGGTCTTCAATGTTTTCATTGCTGAGAAAAGAACACTTATCTAGGATACCTAGCTCAGGATTTAGAATATCATATTTGAGACCAGCAAGGTCAGTGAATTCCACATCATAAGTTTCGTTATTATATAAGAAATTATTGAGCCGCTTGATGGTTGCAACATCATCCGAGGAATCATATTCACTGATTTTTATGTAATTATTAATACGGGTGATAATATAATCAAATTTGGTTTTGGCTTTTTCTTCTGAGAAAAAACGGGTATTTGCCGTTATGCGGTTGCCGATAATTGGTCCGGAATTAGTAAAATTATTTGTTTGTTTAGATATCTCATGTGGAATATATATGCTGCCATATGAACTACATACCATAAAGTCGCTAACTTCATCACCATTAAAATCGGATACTAAGGATTTAATATCAGTTGTTTTGCGATTATCATCGGCATTGTCAGCTTTCATAGGTGAAAGAGGTTCATAGCGATTAACGAATTTGTCACCTGACAATATATTGTGGCAAGGAAGTTTAGAGCTTTTAGATTTTTGCGAGACTGAGGACATAGCGAGAAATTACTAATATTAGTATTAATAGTAGGATAACCTAGAGAATGTAGTATAGAGCACTTATTATTACCCAGGAATGATGTATTAAAACCCGGATTTAAACGCACTTCCTAGGAATATGTAGGGTCCTACATTATTTATTTTTATGTATTCACAAAACCATTAATTCTTTGGTGTGCGCTATTTATCTGTTATTAGTTTATCAGCAAAGTTATAATAAGACCTAGATACACTATTTAATTTGCGGGATGACAGAAAATATAAAAATTATAAAGCTAGGTTCTGAAAATTGCAAAAATAGTCCTAGCACAGCAACAACTTCGATAACACCAGCAACTACGACAACACAAACCGATTTGGTCCCGAGTATATCTAGGTTATATGCATGCTATCAACCGGTATATCGCCCACCACTTTGGGTCGGACAACCCGAATTCCAAGAAGCGGTCTGGAAATATGCTGCACGGGCAAAAGTTTATTATCCAGATGGAAGTAGTTTTTTGGAAGTAAAACAATTAGCTACCCAACGCGAACCAACTAATCTAGGCGGTGATAAGTTATATGACCGGGAAAGATTGTTAGCAGAATATGGATATTCAGAAAACCCCTATAAAATTGGTTCACCGAATATTGCCATTTTTTGCAGGACACCCGTGCTAACAACACGTATGATTAGCACAGACCGGGTCAAATATGCTAATATCCTTTCAGCCATAGCACCGGCCCTAGATACACAAGAACAACCGGACTATCGGTATCTCGCAAGCGACCCCATGCAACCCAAACGCAATTATAAGTATGCATGTATGATGGCTACTGCTTTCAGGCATATCCGGACTTGTTTCCTAGAAGGTGGTTATCGTCGGTTGGTAATGACTGGTCTAGGTATGGGTAATTTCAAATACTTTGCGGAGGAACTAGATATTGACGCCGAACATATTTTCCGGGAATGTCTATTCCGTGGGCTAGGCGATTTATTCACACAAGAATCCGGCAAAGAAATGTGGTTAAATTGCACCAGGGCAGTGGTTCTCCGAGAACATATCCCAGCCGAACTCAAGAGCCAAATAGTATTGAAAGGCCTAGATATTCAAACACTCCTAGATAATCTTAAACAAACTGAACTGGATGAAACACTTATAATTAATGCGTGGGACCCGTTTAGTATGGTCGGGAACGGTAATGCCGGGGATATTAGCCTAGATGGGTATATTGGCAGGATTAGCGCAGTTGGTGTCTTGTCATGGCCTATTACTAATCCGCAGATTCAATGGCAATCGGATTAACACATGGTTTTGTTTTAGGATTTATTTCTTATAAAAACCCCAATTAATTGCCATTCCCCGGACTTGTTCTCCATGACATACACATGAATTCCCGGTAGCCCACCTGTTATACTTACTGTATTACCAATACCGTGATTCCAGCACATATAAAATTGTCCTAGCACTTGTCCGCTACCTTGCGGCGGATGATTATAAATGACATCTACTAGCTTGTTACCTACGAATTGTTTTGAATATATATCACGAATAGTTTGAATATCCTTAAAAACTTGTTGAGGGTCAGCTAGGTTTAGCTGTGCTAGGATATTCTTATAACTTGCTGTTTTCAAAACTTGGGTTTCGCATTCATTTGATGGCATTTGACCTGGAACACCGGGTTGTCCGCCTTGTTGTTTCCGGGTTTTCTTATTTGTCCTGGATGAGGATTTAATAGTCTTAGATTTGAGTTCTAGGTCGGGTTTAAATGCCACGAATTTCTTATATGTTTTCTGAGTCGTCGGGTTCCATTCAATTATATAAAACCGGTTTGTTTTCGGGTCTTTATATATATCTGCACCAGTTTTATAACTACCATAAACTTTTGGCATCCTAGATGCACCGTAACTTGTCTTTTATCCTAATCTTATAAAAAAACAAATGCCTACAAAAAAAACATAAAGTTTATTAGCCGAGTGTTTTATGAGCTTATTTTAACTTAAATTGTCTGAGCTTATTATGTGCGCTGGCTAATCCATACTAATATCATATACAGCGATATATAGGAACGCTTCATCGTCTGGGTCCTCAGTCAAGTAAGTATCCCCTAGAGGCAAGTTTTCAAGCCATTCCTTTGTTATTTCATCAAGTGGAGTAGTTAGTAAGCATTCATAAGCGCAACTGAAATTCTGGTATAAATCAGGTATATCCGCGAGAAACTTAGTAATCGCTCTAGGTGTGTGGATATATGTTTCACGACGGTTATCGTGTTGTTCAACAAGTTGGTAAATCCGGGTCATTGTTCTATAAAATATTTAGGTTTGTATTCTGTTTTTGTATTACTGTTATTGTTGGGTTATAAATCAATTTTTATTGGGCGTCCTACTGATATTAGAATAATTATATACATTAAATAATGAATTGGCTCCGTTTTTTTACCGGTTTCACAAACATAACTGGACTTGTGCTAGGTATATTAAGTTTTAGCAGCACAATACAAAATAATCAACCTAGCTCTGCAACTGGGCTGATGGTATATAATAGGAATAATGGACTCCCTAGCACTATTAGATGCCCTGAATTATTCCAAGTTTTGAATGATGAGTTAATGGTTCCGACTACTTATTGGCAGATAGTTTGTAATAGTAAGGAATCGGGTAGTGGCGAAGAATCGGGTAGTGGCGAAGAATCGGGTAGCACCTCTAGGATATGTAATTTTGTGTGTAATGATTATCATCGTGGTTGTCGTGAATTGGCAAATCATATATATTCATCAGAAATCTGGGAGCGGAAAATTGGGTATTCTAAACAGAAATTCTTGGCAACATGTATTGCATGGCAAGAATATATTAGAGAGACTAATCATAATACTACTATTACATCACCATCAACAACTACTAACCCAAAAACTTATCCTAGCACAGCAACTACAACCGGCCCGCCAACTACGACGACAACTTGGTTTGAAGTAGAACCTGAAAAATGGGAAAAAAATAAAGATACCAAATCGTGGGATATAGCTATTCTAACAATATTAGGTGCAGCCGTATCTTTTGCCGGAGGAGTAGGTATATACTTTTTCCGCAAAAAGCCCTAGACCCGGAAAAGTTAATCTGTAAAATTAGTAATAATTTCGGGCAGCAGAGCTGACATTCTGGTTTCACCATTCTTATGGCGATTATGAAGCGTAATGCTCTGCCCATCACTATTTACCTTGCACCATGTATGACCAAGTTCAGGGAACGAGAACTTACTAACTGTCCTAACAGTTTGTGAAATGGAATTCACTGCTAGGATAGTAATCTTAGCTTTAGCAGCAGTTGCTGGGTGCTCAGATGGGTTGTGAATATGGATAACATAATTATTGTAGAACATACAACTTGAATCCTCGGTTGGCAACCATACGTTATTATCGTCAGTAAGTGACCATTCATCGGGTTGTTGCCCTGCGACTAGATCAATTACCTTAAGGTTGCCATTTGGCTCCAGCCAAACCAGGTAATCTGGGCCTTGTGCGCAAACTAGGTAATTTGAATCTCTGTGTTGTGTTAGTTCAGCCGGCGCTTCAAAAATGACTTCTGGTCCATCAGTATAAAGTGGCTGGATATGTAGCTTTTCAGCACAGGGACTAAATATAGCGAATTGCCCGTTTGCACTGAAGAACAAAGTAGGTGTGGCACAATACTTATAAGACCATGAATACACAATATCCATTAAATTATCTTGTGTATCAAGGAAATAAACATACGCAGATGTCAAATCACCATCATTAGTAATGAATGCAAAATATCGCCCATCTGCTGAAACAGAAAGTTGAGAAATATATGGTTCAGCAGAAATCTCAGCAATAAAGTGCAACTTACCGACCTTATCTGTTTGATAAGCAGTAAGTGTTCCCGGGACTAATCCGGCGATGCCAGGCTTCTGATGAATGAAAGTATTACCATAAAGTTGAATAACATAATTTCCATTTTGTGGGTCAGTCGTCATCATTAACTCATTTAGGCTTGTAAATTGGCCTGTAGAATTAGTATTTTCAAATGTAGTAGTATCCATTTTGAGATGGAATTTAAATAAGACTAGCAGGTGTCAAAGTTAATAGATTTTTAATTAGTAACTATAACACATGAATTAAAAAAACAATTTTTATAATATTTTATTGTGTTTTCCATTAATTTTTACTGCCGCGGTAACACTAATTGTCATAACCAATAAGACGACGGCCTAGCGGTGTTATTTGAGGTGGTGTCAGTGCGCCGACTTGCGGCAATGGTCCGCCATACGTACGCGGTGTTTTAGGGAATAGTTTAGCCTTGTTCGGCCAGTGTGTGGTTGCCCGGCCCGCAGTAAATGCGTCAATCCGTTTTTGTAAGATTTTAGGAGTGGCAGTTTCACGTGGTAACATACAAACATATACTACACACCTAGTATTAGGTTGTTGCCGGCAAGGTAGTGGTTCCATTCCCTGGTGAATCGTTCTCGAGTCCCAAAGCACCAAATCACCAGCGCGGGCTATGACATTTTCTTCCACACAACCTTGTTGCCGGAACCAATCTAATTCAGTCTGGTTCATACGGTTCCAATCATCTGTATCTTGTGTGCGCCCGAATTGAGTTGCGTATGCTGCAACATGATTATGACTACCACGTAGGACTTTTAGAGTCGCATCACCTGGGCGGACATCATAAAGATTAACTAGGCCTTGAATACATTCTAAATCAGGACGGCCTGGTGCTTGGTCAGTGTGAAGCCAAACTGACCCACGATACCACCCGCGTTTAGTAGTTTCGGGTGGCAAATGAACGCTCAACCCGTCAAAACTTGTAATCAAGTCCTCGACAGGTGTATCATCCCAAATTTTACTAAATACTGGTGCGACTCCTGGTGCCTGCCGGACATGCCATGCTAGTTCGGATTGCCCTACACCCCAATGCTGGATAAGCATACTGTGCAGCGGGTATAAATCATAAAGGAAACTCCAAGATTGAGGATTCTGCGGTGTCATCCGTCCGGCGCTCAATTCACGCAGCATTTTCCATTTTAAGTCCCTTGCCAGTGTGATTTCATCGGGGGTTAGAGCACCACGGACAACAGCTACACCATCGCGAGCGAGTTTAGCACGGACCTCATCTAGGGTACAGTAATGCTCTGTGTATTTAGGTAGTTCTTCTTTGAATTTCTGGTTTATAGACATAGTTTCGTATAATTTGTATTTTGTGTTTTAAATTATAGTATTTCTCTAAAAACAATTTTTAGCCCTAGTAATGGATATGAAATATTTGTTACAAAAAAAAGTGTTTGAAAGAACTGCCATATGCAGGCGCAGAGTATATAGGCAGGGCACGAGGCCACTGCAAAACCATAACTCCTGCCATCATACGTGCATCCAGAAGTCTACTCGCAGCCATGTGTTAGTCGTATCGAGCCGATCCTAAGCACATCGCCTAACCAGACGCGGGCATCTGTTGGGTGACCAACAAACTCCACGTAAGTAGTTTCCGGTCTCCCAAACACTATTTATACATTATTAATTTTATATACATTTTTTGTAAAATTAGCTGTTTTAGCCATATTTAACTTAAAATAAAATTGATTATACAAATTTATTAAAGTTTATTCAGTAATCCAACATACCAAGTTAAATAATTTCAAATTGTTTTATATAATGTCTGGCATTGAAATACAACAATATCCCAAGCCAAATCCTAAAGTTCCATATCATAATAAAAAACTACAGAAATTACATGCCACGCAAATCAGTCATACCGACCGGTTAATCAATAATTTTATTATACATCAGAATTTACCTATGACACCTATTAGTTTAAAACACTTAATTACCAATGACAATATTGGTGTAATGGATGTTATTAGTTTATATGGTCGGCAAATAATTATAATAGTATTACGTTACCCAGCATTTGACCCCAAAGTGTCTAATAATAGTTATGAGAAGAAACCATTAACTGATGAAGTAGTTGCATCTTACCCAAGTTATATTTGTGCAATCGATTATCAGACTTATGATGTCCTAGATGTAGTCCCTGTGCTAGGAGAGGTAAAATGTTTTACGAGCTACCGTGAATACATTGCGATTAATATCGCAGAAACCATGGGCGCACCAGAAAGCCAATTAATAACATATGCTCTAACATCGCCAACATTTAAATTTCAGCAAATCCAACCCGCATTCCATATTGGTGCAGATAGGCAAAGTATTAAAAAGATTGCAATCAACTACATTCTACTCCCAGCCACGGATACTCCTAATAGCACTGGACTTCAACCACAAGGCAGGCTAATTATTTATGGGATGTCACAAGTGCAGTATTATGGCACGGATACTAATCATGACCTATTACTTACATATAATCATTTTCGCGGTCAAGACGAAGAGCGCTGGGAATTTCATAAATCCGCATTGATTCACGGTCTGTTAGTAGATATTAGCAAATATACACACACTGATATATTCCCGGCTAGGGATGTTGAACACAATCTTTATGGTGAAAAAAATAAAAACCCCATGGACCTAAAATTTAATAATACTATACATAGAATAGTATCATTAAGTATGGATAACCCAAACATTTATTATCATTTATCGGAATTACTAAGACCAATTTATAAAAGATACTTAAGTTTGTCGGTTAATGATTATATATTACATCCAGATGGCCGATTAGAATTATTATCACAAGATGATAAGGGCATTCCGTTATATTCCGTAAAAGCTGTAAAACAAAAAGAACCCATATGTGAATATTATTATCCTTCAGAAAAAGTGGGTCTAGAAGTCATTTATGCCGCCGGAATCATCAATCCAATAAACCCTCCGGATGGTTCGTTAGTATTTGACGGCCAACAAGTAACAGTAAAAAATAATACAGACGCATATCATTTACAACCGGGAAATATACTTAAATATGCGTGTATGAAATATTTGCTTGGCTATGAAAAAAGAAAGTTATTTAGCACTCCAGGGGATAGTCATTTCTTAAAAATAGCAATTAATAAACTATTTTACTCACCTGATGGCAAATACCTGGCAATAGAGATTAAAAAATATAGCAATTATCAAAGTGAAACTTATGATTTAAATGGTGTTATTTTATATAGCCGCAGCACCGAAAATGGCAGATGGATTGAAACTTCCTATATATCATTTGAAAAATATTACGGGCAAAAACGGATATCATTCAGGGCAGCGGATAATCAATTTGGAGAACATCTAGGATATAATTTATGGATAACTATTGAAAACCGTGATAAATTCCCAGAATTTGTAGTAATACCAACTGTCCTAGCGCATAAATATAATGATTTACTCAGTCGCGTATTCCCTGATTTGGCTCAATCAAATATTAATAATATATCTAAATTTTTAGCAAACCAAAAAACCAAATTTATCGATTTACAGTCAAGTGTGTATAAAGATTACAACAATTCACGCTCGCTACCAGGATATAAACATTTGAAACTCGATGTATAAATAATAATAATAATTCAACTTATTTACCAGCATGCACTCTATTATTTAATTATTTTCTTTTTTGGTATTCATATATTCATGTGTTTCTGTATTTATTTGTTTTTTGAATGCGTTATATAAAATATGATATATGGATTGTTATTAGCAGGTGGCATGGGCACACGAACTATGTCATTAATGCCTAAACAATTTAATAGGCCTAGGTCTGCAATAGATGTATCACGGTCATACTTATCTATTGCGGCGGACAAACTAATATTAGGTGGTTGCCAAAAAATAATTATTTGTGTCCCTGAACAATACTTAGAACTAGCAAATAAACTAATAACCAATGAACTCAATATTGAACAGAGTGATAAGACTGAATACGTTGAAAATACAAACATACGGGAAAAAGTAATAATAATATCTGGTGGAGCAGAACGAATTGATAGTCTCCGTATTGGATTTGAATATATACATAATAATTTGGAACCTAGCACAGTATCATCTCTTTCATGTTCAGAGCATCCGACAAGAGTAGTTATACACGATGCCGCTCGACCATTTGTCCCATCAGAAGATATTACTAGGTTGGACCGAGAAATTGGTGATATTAATGAATTGCAGCAAAGAATAGATTACTGCCAATATATCACTCCTATAACAGGCGGACTCATACTACGGATCAAAGAAGATAAACTTGTAGAAGATAAATTGGTGAACCGTAATGATTACTTTGAGTTAGTGACACCAATTATTATTTGTCTATCAACTGCGGTTTCTATTTTATCTAATCCACAATTCACGGGCGAGTTCATACCGTTATTACAAATCGGTGGCATGGGTTATAAATTAATCACACCTCGCGACCCAGGATTATATAGGAAAATAACATGGCCCAGCGACTTAGAATAGTAGGTGTTAAAATATATTACGGTTGCAACCTGCCGCATCTTGTTTTGCTCTATTATTTCTAATAAATGCATGATAAAGTCGGTGTTGCTCATCTAGGTTAGTTTCTTTTTGCAGTCTCGGAATTAATTCAGATAATAATTCTATAAATACACGACAGTTTTCATTATTAACATATGGGGTTGGGTCAGTAAATTTTGCAAGCCCGAAATCAATAAATGACATACGGCCATCATCTGACACACAAATATTAGATAAATTAAATTCGGGGTAATAAACACCTGCGGTAGATAATTCAGTAAAAATCCTGGTAATTTGTTCCTGCCAATTTTCAGGTAATGCTGTTGGACAATCATATAAACTTGAACCTGCATATGGCATTAGAATATGGCGTAATTGGTAATTAATAACCGGTTTTGTCTCACTACTAATTTGACTGTCAACGTATAAACGTTCCAAAATCCTTGACTCTGTCTCAAAAATTTCTTCTGTGGTGGAATGTCCTGCACAAGTCCATCTAGGCACTGGGTCATATACTTTAAGTATATATTTGTGTTGTCCATCTACATGCAATGACTCATACGTCCGACAAGTTGACCCAAAATTAAAAGCATGCAGTTGAATCACATCATCGTCTCTAACCAAATAGTCCATGCCATGTAATTCAGATAATCCAATAAGTAATTTAGCACATGCATTCTGAATACTATTGCAAATAAATTGCACAGATTTTCCCTTAACACAATGTGTAATTAGTATACTCAAATTATAACCTACTGTAGGATGTATTACACTTTTAGTATCCGGGTGTAGTTCAATATCAAATGCCCAATTCGCATAATTAGTAATGGTATTATATATGACTGATGTCATTAAATGTTGAACTATCCTAGCTGTGCTCTCTGGTGCCAGGTCCGATAATAATTTGTTGGTGCACTCAGTTAATCCATCACGGATAAATCCAATTGCCATCCGCAAATAATGGTAATTGGGTGCATGGAAAATAGCATCTAAATTATTCTGAGTATTGGTCTCAATATCACGTTGATATATGCAATTGGGGATATTATATATTACTAACTCGTCACGGCTATCAGAAATAATAACATCAATTTGGTCGTATACCGGATATAGCCTAGCTAATATTCGGTCAGCATGCCGATTATTAATAAGATATGCGTGGCTGGAATGGAATGGGCTAGTAACCCGATGCCATGGCTGATTGGCCAATTCAGGATCTAGGCTAATTGAGCCACAGAAAATCATATCCCAATCTCGTTGGCAATCCGGTTGCACATCTGATTGTCTATTGTCATTAGAAGAAATTATACCACGTAAGCCATTGGCTAAATCTTGTGTATTGGTAATTACAAAATCATCCTCTAAGATAAGCGTATATCCAGCAGGACGCATATTCATACCCCATAAAATAGCCCTGACATGGCTAACATAACATGCTAGTGGACCATCTTGTATTCGAATTTGCGGGTCACTTACTTCTGAATATGAATTAATTTGTGTCGAATAATTTGGATTATTCTTCAGTGTTTGACATACTGAAGTAAGGTCAGTTATAAGCGCATCGCGGTCGCGCCAATAAGTTGCCAATAGATGGTTAAACCGCTGCACACCTAGCTTACCTGTTATCTCGGCAACAGCTTGATGATATCTTGCAGTATCTTTGGGCAAATTAATAAGGACCACTTCTAGGTCATCTTCCGCGATACCTAGCACATCATATATATTTATTGGGTTTTCATACCTGACCTGTGCGTGCTGTTCATACTGAAATCGTTTAATTTCTATTCCCCTTGCAAATTTTAATACATCCGCGCTGCCATTGTTTAATTGGTCATTAGTGGATTCATTAGTGGATTCATTAGTGGATTCAATAGTATCCTTTTCATTTGATTGCATGTTTATAATCTAATATAAATGATGTCCTTAATTACTAAAATATCACGAGTATGGCTAATTCACATACTGTCCGTAAAATACAAACACTATTTAGTTCATCACGTGGTTTTGGTGTCGAACATACACCAATTGCATTCCGATTAATGCATGATACTTGTGCAGCACTTGAAACATCGGGGATTGCTCATTTTATCATTTCGGGGACATTATTAGGACATATCCGGCATAATGGATTTATACCATGGGATGATGATATTGACATTTGTGTAGATGCAAAATTACATGACCCCGATACATTATCTAATTTTTGTGCTAACAATCCCCACCTTATAATTCATTCTGTCGGTAACCATGCTCTTAAAGTAAGTTATCACCAATCACAAGGTGGGCAAACAATTACCAATCATACTACCAACGAAATCACAGATATCAAAAATATTAATAAATATGCATATACATGGCCATTTATTGATTTATTCTTTTACACTGAAACAGAATCTACTGACCAAACAGGTCCACAAATAAACTTTTTTGGTAAAAATTGGGATACATCAGAATTCCTACCACCACGTAAAATACTGTTTGGCGAACAACATAAAGGATTATCTGCGGATTTATCACTAATTCCAACTTATGAACCTAGCAATCCAAATTATTTCTTATCACGGAATTATGGCCCTAATTATATGAATGAAATTGTATCAAGTGGTTATATACATAAAATTGAGCGTCGTAATCGACAACATGCATACCGGACTACTATGGCTGTTTATAACAAATATAAAAATAAATTAGGATGATACTAATCCAAGTTTCAAACGGATCCACTTGAAAACATCTTCTGTAAATCTTGTGTAATCCGCCAAGGGTATATCATATTCATCTAATCCAAATGGTGGATTTATTTCTATGATCACCCATGAGCCTAGCTGAGGAATCCAACCTATATCTATACACAAATATCTGTCCCCAGCTGTGGCACAAAGTTGGTCTACGAATCCACCAGGTAACAGATAATCATCGTTTGGCGGAGCGCAAACAGATATTTGCCCACTTCCATATAATTGTCCGGCACCAATTAATAACCGGAGTTCACCTTTAATTTCTATTGGCGGACATGAATAAACTTGTGTGTCATAATTTAGCTCGGGATTCAAGTTGAAAAGTTCATCTAGGTCATCACAATCTAGAACCACTTGTCCATCAAACAATTTGTTATTGCCAAGAGGTTTTATGAACCTAGCATCGCTGTTAGCTAAATGATTAACTCTGAGTTCAGCTAGGGTAATAATTTCGATAGGTCTTTTAAAGAATTGGGTGAATGCAGAGTCATATGTATCAGGGATTATGGTATTAGCATCGGTCTCATCAAAACTCGCACGTATCTTTTGTTGTATTATATTTGAATTACCAAATACTGTCCCTGAAAAAAA
>JACCDO010943148.1_pt1 | contig 29153 bp, 19 predicted proteins | sample 7446101 | NCBI WGS metagenome assembly JACCDO01 (sample SAMN15323440, study PRJNA562643) | freshwater metagenome | isolation source: river surface water | place: USA:Blue River Watershed | collected 2017-08-16
AACTTTGCATCACAACGTCCAGGTCTAATTAGTGCATCATCTAGGACTTCTGGGTGGTTAGTTGTCATAATCAGAATTCTTCCAGGAGTTGCTACTACACCATCAAGTGCATTTAAAAGTCCAGAAAGTGTAATACCAGATTCTTTAGATTTTGATTTGTTTGTTTCAGAATCAAATCCAGCTTCTTTTTTCTTATAAGAAGGAATATCATTATCAGATGATGCTTGTTCTTTTAATTTATTAAGTTTATTAATTTTTTCCAGTTTTTTAATTTTTCTTTTTAATTTTTTATTTTTAGATTCGGTATCAGAATCAGAATCTAAATCAAAATCTGAATCTGAATTTGAATCTGATTTACTTGAAAGTTCACGAGATTTTACAGCTGAAACCATTGCATCAATATCTTCAATAACTAGAATTGTTTCTTTATAATTAATTCCTTTGAAAAGTTCTAGTAATTCAACATCTGATTTAATATTTTGTAACATCAAAAAATGAATATGTCTCTTAAAATGTAAACTTAACCCACGAATCAGTGAAGTTTTACCAGTTCCAGGACGTCCATAAAATAAATATCCACGGTTAAAAGGAATGTCCAGTGAATTATACCAGTCTTCCGAATTAATAAATCGTTGGAAATCATCGCGAATTTCATCTTTTAATTTATTTTGTAGAATAATTGTATCTAATTTTCTTGAATTATTTGAAGGTTCTCCAATCCATTTGCCTTCTTTGTTAATATATATTTGTTGCTTCCATGTACTAGAAGTTAAACTTTCAATATATTTAGTGATACATAGTTGACAAAATTCTTCAAGAACATCATATTTAACAAATTGATCAATTTCAACCCATATTTTAACCTTGTAATTTTCACGTTTCTTTTCACGATCAGTATAAATGGTAACTAGTTCTGTTCCAAGTTCATAATTTATTTGATAGTTTTTAAATTTGAGTGCCTTACGTTTATTTTGACCAACAACTTTATTTAAGGATAAATTTGCTTTAATAAAATTTGCATTTTCAGGAACGATTGGTTTTTCATATACATATTGTAAATCCGTTTCTTTTGTGTAATCAATTTCAGAATTAGTAGAAAGATACCATGAAACAGCTTTATAAAGTTCATTAATTTTACGGTTGTCAGATATGTAAGGAATTTCTACATATTTAATTTGTTTAACTGGTAGATTTAAAATCTTACAAAAAACCCATCGAGAACCGTTCCACATCTTACAACAAGTCCAAGTTATTAATGAACCTGTTTTATCCAGTAGAGTTTTTACTTGGGTAAATAGATAAGTAATAAATGTCATAAGAAATAATTGAGCTAATGTGTCAATAAAAAAATTCCCAGTTGAAAGATTTTTAAATAATTGTAATTGTAAAATTGATTGGAGTTGATGAAGAACCTGGTGTTGAGAACCTATACCTCCCATCATACCCATACCACCCATACCACCCATCCCACTTATATCTGCTCCAATATTATCCATACCAGTAAATCCTGACATTGCTACATTCGGTGAAAAAGACATTCAGAGTAATAATTAATATTAGTAAATAATATTTTAAATTGATTTATTAATAATTAAAAATTAATTAAAGTTTATCATGGACAAAAGGCCAAACCTGCCATTCCTGACATCATTCTCAACACATTTATATTTAATGCATTAGTATACAAATTATATTTCTTATTAGAATCATATTCAATTATTAATCCTGCATCATCTATTCGTGAAAAATTAATTGATTTTAAAGTTTTAGGGTCAAATTTATTTTTTACATAAGAACAAAATTTGTTATAATTTTGAAGTTGTGGGTCAATACATACCAAATACAAATTAATACCCATAAAATTTATTTTAATTAATTCTTCACCCTCCCACCAAATATAATAATCTTCAAGTGATAATCCAAATCTATATATTTCTGTTTCGATTAGTTCATCAATTTCTTCTTTATCATCCCATAAAAAAAACATAATTAATTGAACTGGATGATTTAAATGTTTTAATTTTATTTTTTGTTTAGAATTTTTAACAATACATGACATTTTTTGACTCATTATTATTATTTGTTCTAAATTTTTTTCATGTTCAGGTTTTATATCAATACTAGATAGATTTTTACCTGAATATATTATATCAATTGAATAATCAGAATAGGTCAATTTATTAGCTGGTGTTGAAGATATTATTTTAATTTCATGATATTTTAGAAAATAATATGGTATACCATATAACATATTTTCAAAAGTAAATGCTTTTAAATATATTATATTTGGTTCAATAAAAATATCATTGTCTTCAATATGCTCAAAAAAACACATAGAAATAAAATCTTTATTTAATACACTTGATCCTCCAATTTCCAGCCATAAACTAAAATCAATCAAATTGAGCAAATCTTTTTTAGTAAATTCACCAGATTTTTTTTCAATTTTTAAATAGACATCATACAGTGAAAAATTTGTAAGTTTATTTATATCTAATCTACATCCAGTATATTTTTGACCATCCCATAATTTATGTTTATCAACTATATTTTCACAATCTAAATCAACTTGAACCATATTATTCATTAGAGAAAATTCTAATCTAGAATTGTAATTTGTATTAGCTTTTTCTAAATCAGATTTAATGTATCCTTCTGCATCAATTATATCTTTTTCTAACTCATAACTTTCAAGATCATACAAATATTTACTGATTGAAGATTTGGGTATATATGCTGGACTAGCACCTCCAATATATGTATTTTGAGTACCTATTGCTAAATTAGAAATATTTTCTCCTTGTGTCGAATCATATTTTCTGTCAATTAATTCAGAATTATACATTCTCGTAATAACTAGGTTTTTATATATTTTATTTTTTAAACAAAATAATTATTTTCACTTAATTAGTTTTTATAGATAAGGATTAACTAAAAAAGTGCATTTGCCATTTTTCAATATTAAATTTTGATATAAAAAATTGAGTTTTTATAAATATAAGAAAAAGGAATAATTATCTTAAATATATTTAATGGAAGACAAAATAATAACAAATAAACAAATGGATAATACTAATGAAATTGAAATAGAACTAGAAAAGTTAGAGAAGGAATTTGAAAAATTATCAAGTTCAAAAGATAATCAAAAGGCAAAAGAAGAAAATACTAATGAAACAAATGAAACCCAGCGCGTATATAGACAAAGACCAATGATATTGAATAATGCGACAAAAAAATTTGATATAAAATTTGCGAGTGCATCGTTAACATTTACTCATGTAAAATTAGGTCAACTACATTGTGAAGAATATAGATGGGGTTTAAGATATGAAGATGGTAAAAATGTTTTTCATTTGATTGGTGGAAAAGTAGAACCAGAAGATAAAGATATTCTTTATACAGGAATAAGAGAATTTGTTGAAGAAACAAATATATTTATGGACAACAAGTTAGTTTTAAATGGTAATATATCAGAATTGTCAAATCATATATATAATCAATTATATAATAAAGTAAAATACTATGATATTTTAGTAAATCCGAGAAACAACTTATATCACAGATGTTTTGTGTTTAATATAAATAAATTAAGTGATATAGAATTAAGAGGAAAAATCATGGGATTGCCTAGATTCTACAAAAAATTATTTGATTCAAATACAAGAATAAATAAAGAATTAAATAGTTTAAAATGGATAAATTATTTAGATAAGGAAAAAATACAAAATGAAGATAATAGTTCTCTTTTGAAAGATTTTTATTTATGTGTTAAAAATTAATATAAAATAGGTTATTTGTTGAAAAATATTTATTTTTATTTAATAATCTTGGATATAAAGCTATTTTTATATTTTAGTTAAAAAAATTTGTAAAATAAATATAAGAAAAAATAATAATATAAAATATTTTTAAAGAAAACTGAAATAAAATATTTTTATATCTTAATATAATATATATTATAATAAATGTCATCTATTACTAGTCAATTAATTTCTGGTCAAGTTCAAACTTCAACAGGAACAGGTAATAATACAACAACCGCAACTCCTGCATCAAATACAATTACAACAGATGTAGATATTTTTGCAGTAGGAAATAGTATTAATCCAACAAATTTTACATATGATGGTCAAACAGTTTTAATGATTAATTCAACTTTAAATCCCAATGCTAATGTAGTAAAAGCTCAATATTTTGATCCAGTATATGGTGGTGTTCCAGGTGGTTTTGGATTTACAGATTGGAATTTTGATTTGGTTCCAAATAGTTACTTAAATGGTTCATTTAGTTCATCTGCTTTATTATCAGAACCCACATATTTATTTAATAACTTACAACCTATTACAACTGCTCTTGGACAATTTACTTTAGATATTGAAAATGGAAATGCTCAAACAGTAAATGGATCTTCAAATCAAACATTATTTTTTAGTTTGACTTCACAACCTTACGTATGCTATCAAGGATCATTCTATAGTACTCCTACACAAATGAATGTTGTTCCAGGTTATTCATCAAATAATTCAGATAACTTTTTATTTACATCAAACTATTATGTTCAACAAAAGAATGAAATTATTATTGTACAATTAGTTTTCACAGTATCAAATACAAATTCTTTAAATGCTAATAATGTTGGTGTAGGTCTAACCAGTGGTGCTCCTACAATTAGTGTTATTGTATACAATAAAGTAATTTCAAAAGAAGCTTTAGCTAGCTTAGCAACAGGTTCAACTGGTGATGCATTAAAAACTAAAGTATATACAGCTGGTCCAATTCCTCTTCAATACACTCAAAATGGTACTCCTTTTAATCCCCAAAATCCTTCATATAGTATTAATAACAATGTTCCAATTATTATAGCTCCTGGTTACCAAAAACAATATGTAACAATGCCAATTATTTATGTACATCCTACTCCTCAACAAGTAGGTTCAACTACTGTATATTATCCTAATTATTTAAATCCAGGTAATGTTTCATCACCAAGTAATCCAGGTTATCAAATTGTAAATAATTTACCAATTGCAAATCCTCTTGCTATAACTCCTCCTGCAAATGTAGCACCAAGTCCTTTTGGTCACTTTGTAGTAGGTGTATCTTTCTCATCTGATTATGCTGATTATCAACCTGGTTCAGCAATCTATGCAGAGGTTCTGATTAAGAATATTTGGAGATCACCACTTGCTGTTTATCAAAGTTATCAAGCATTTTCTACAAATGATATGGCTACAAAACAAGTAGTTTTATTGTTTGGTAAAACTTTTAACGGTGGAACTTTCCTTGTTACAAACTCAGGAACACCAATTAGTATGATAGACAACTATGCTGTAACATCTTTAAGAAACTTTATGAGTATAATGAGAGCAGTATTTGCTTATTTTGATGGAAGTGTATCACTCGTAGATTATTTTATTAATACAAATGTAGTTCAACAAATTAATGCTTTATCAAATGCAAATATTCAAGTATTAACCTTACAACCTTTACTAGACGGATCAATTTCAAATCCTCCTACAGTATTAACTTGTCCCAATATGTATTATTTACTTCTCAAGACCCCAAACACTGTTAACATGTCAGTTGATCCAACAAGTCAAGTAGTATTTGGTCAAAATATTGGTGCATCATACTTTGGTTTACCAAATAGTTTATTATGTGGAACAGGTGATTGTAGATATTACAGTTCTGATTTGAATTTATTATCAGTATCAGATGGACAAATATTCGGAAATTCTTTATATGCTGGATTAAATACAATCAACAATCAACAATTCTATACATTAATTATAATGCCAGAAGCATTATTCAATGGTGTCCCATTATCAGTAACAAACAATGTATTAAATGTATATTCAACACCTTCAACATTATTCTACATCAATACAACAACAAATACTTCATCACAATTTGTTCCAAGATCTGCAAGTATTACAAGTTCAGGAACTTCATCAGGAACTTCATCCAACTTTACAATTACTCCAACCTATAATATTAGTAAATTAGTATTAACAGCTTCAAATGTAAAGATTATTTAATAAATAATATACTTTATTTTTATTGTATGATGGTTAAAATATTTTTTTTAAATCTTAATATAATTTAATTATATTAAGTATTATGAACAATTTAAAAATAGTATATAAAAAACCAACAGAATATGACAATTCAACAATTTCAATTTCATATACTGATTCAAGTACAAATTCTGATACAATAACAGAATCTAATGTAATCGAAGAAACGAATACACAAAAATATAATCAAGATTTAAGTATTGATGTAACTAAAAATTCAAAAATTGAACTAAAAAAATCATTAGAAAACGAAATTAAAAACATAGAATTTTCAGATGATGAAATAAATAATTTGGTATTCGTTTTAAAAAAGAATATAATGAGTTTAACAGATAAAAATGAAATAATTAAATATATTGATAATTTTTTTAAAATTAATAAGTTAAATGAAGAAGTTAAAAATAAAATTTTAATGAAATTAAATGAATCTATTAATACATTAGTGAAATCAAATTCTAATTCAAGTTTAAAACAAAACGATACAAAAGAAGATTTAAAAAATATAAGTATGATACAAAATCAAAAAACGAGTGTGAATAATCAAAATGTTAGTTCAACAAAAATATTAGGTTTAGACATAGGATTATGGGGAATAATATGTATAATAATTATTTTATTATTTTTATACATGAAAAAAAGGAATTAGTTAAATTTAAAAATTAATAAGTTTTAATAATTCTTGTATACTTTGTCCATCAAGATTTTTTAGTTTACTATTTGTTAATTTTTTAAGCTTTGCTATAATTAATTTATGAGAGTTGTTAAGAATAGTTTTTTTCTTAATAATATGTTTAAGAACTAGATGAAAAGTTGTATTACCATTATTATCTTGTACATTAAATAAATCTAAGTTATCTATTTTATCTTTTTTAATAAATATATCTATAATTTCTAAAGTATTATCATTACCCATACAAAAACAAATTCTGTGTAATGGAGTTTGACCCCATTTATCAATAATTAGCGGGTCAGCATTGTTATCTAGTAATAATTTAGTAATAAGAGTATTAGCAAGAAAAATAGAAATATGTAAAGGAGTATCACCATCTTTATCTTGTTGATTAACATTAATATTTTTATCATTTTTTAATAAATTTTGTAAACTTTCAATATTATTATTTGCGATATGTTTAAAAATAATTGGATTAAAATTATCTTTTTTGGTACTCAATTTGATTTTGTTATTTTCAATAACAATATTAGTAAGATCATTAATTATATTTGCAAGTTCAGTTGAGTCAGATGTTTTATATATAGGAGTATAAGTGTTTTTATAAATATATTGATAGGGATTTATATAATAATCGTCGAGTGATGTATCAATTATATTATATTTATTTTTATAATTCTTTTTCATTATAAGTTTCTTTTATCTAATTTATAGATATAAAAAAATATTGATTACTGATACAAACAGAGTTTATATTCAAAATTATGATTGTAAAAGTTTATTTATATTATAATAAAATTTTAATGAGTTATAAATCCATAAAAAAAATAGATAAGTAATTTATTAGAAATGTTAGATAATATAATTTTATTTTTAAAATATTGGATGCTGATAGAGTTATTTAATTGGTTTATATATCTTTATATTTATATAAATATAATAACACCAAGGTTTCTTTATTATAAAAATAAAGACACAGAAAAAATAATCAATCGCATTGACAAATTAACAAAAGAAGAAGTAGAGTATGTTTTAAAAGGTTGTATATTATATGACAAAAATAGTCATAATAAAATTTTTCCTCCAAATATAGATTTAAAAGAATTGAGTAAAAATGATTTAGTTTCTTTAATTGGTTTTTCATTATTTGGAATAGAACTTGAAGATATAAAAAATAATGAAAACTATAAAAAAATTTTAGAATTAGCAGATAAGGTAGAATACAAATTAGGATATAATTTAAAAAAAGAAATTTCAGACAAATATATTTATAGAAAATGGGGTTCAAATTATATAAATTTTAATTTTAGACCAATTGCAATTCAAATTCCATTAAGATTAATTATAAATACTTTACATTTTTATTTTAAACTAAAACTTTCTTTTAATTATGATATTTGTTCAAAAACAAAAATATCTTATTTATACAAAGTAAATGATCCTAATAAAAAAACTTTATTATTTATTCATGGTTTTGGATTTGGTTATATTCCATATATAAAAACATTATTTGAATTAGAAAAAAGATATAATTTAATTATTTTAATATTACCAAGTATATCAAGTTATAAATATTATGATGACTTAAACTATTCATATTTTCCAGCTTTAAAAGATATAAAAGAGTCAGTTTATAAATTTATTGAAAAAACTAAGTCAGAAAATATAATATTGCTTTCTCATAGTTTTGGAACTTATATATCTCAAATATTAAGAAAAGATTCAAGAGAAACAGTTTTTAAAAAAATAATTATGGTTGATCCAATAATATTTTGGATAGGTTGTTTTAAAATGTCAATACATGTAGAAAATCCTCTTGTAAGAAAATATCCTTTACATCAATATATTACTGACAATTTAATAAATTTTTTAATATATCAATGTATATATTTAAAGTATGTTTGTTATAGAACAATGTTTGGTCCAAATTTTTGGGTATATAATTCTAGCGAGTTATCTAAAACCAATGTTACTATAGTATTGGAAAAGGAAGATTATGTTATACCAGCAGAATTATTATATAATAAAATAAAGGATAAAGTAAATAATGTATATTTAGATGAAGATGATGCTTTACATGGGACAATATTGATGGATAGTAAATATATAAAGCTTTTATTAGATACTATAGAAAAAGATACATAGTATATAAAATAAAAAAATTGAAAAAAAATAATATTAATTATATTTACCTATAAACTTATCCAAATGAATACATTTTCAAATTCCAATGACCAATTAGAGTGGGAAAACCTAAGAACTGAACAGAATAATAATGATGAACAGTGGGTTCCTGCTATCAAGGGGAAAAAAAATAAAACCACTGGTGGTAGCCGAAGTGAAGTTAATCAAATTAATTCTGATTTAAAAAGTTCAGTTAAGGTGTCAAGACCTCCAAAAAGCTATGATGACTTGCCTATAATCAAAATGAGAAGATGGGCAGCTAGTAAAAAGCCACTAAATGAAATGATGGAAGTATATAATTCAAATAAAAGAAATTGGGAACATCCTAATTTCATTCAAAAAAACATTAATACCATTATTGAGGAACTAGCAAGGGCATGGAGACACGACGTCTTAAATGAACTTAAGAAAACTAATCCGAATTATAGAAATAGTTCATATTACATGTATAAAGGATTAACTCCTTATCATAAACTAGTATGGCCTTTTGAAGATGAGGCTGAGAATATGAATGAAGATTCTATTTATAATTTGAAGCTAACTTTCCTCGCTCTAATTGGTATGGGATTTAATATGTTTTTAATAAATAAACAATATGAAGATGAAAACGAAATTTTTATTGGAGCTCTAATTGCAGATTCTAGTCCAATTAGAGCCAAAAAACCTGAATTTGTAGATATTCTTTATGAATATTTTACAGAAACATGGACAAATTTTACATTTATTCAAACACTTCTTAGCAATGTTTTAAACAGATCTTTTGTTGATCCTTCGAAGGTAAATGATAAAATTCTATATATTATTCATAAATACAAAGAACAAGCTATTCAAAAAATTTGTGAATACATTTTTAATATGCAGCATTCAACTGCTCAAGGTAAGAAAAATGAATATGTTATTAAGGTATGTGAATCAATTTTACTAAATCCTTCTTCAATGGAGAATTATTACAGATATCTTTCAAAATATAATCTTGATGAAATCAGAGAAAGTTTTGTAAGATCAGTAATCAAAAATTTCCAATCTTGGAGTGTTAAATTTATTTCTGGAATTGAAGACATTGATGAAGAAGAAAAAGAACAATATAAATATCAATGTTATTCAAATATTATGATAGTTTTTGGAGTATTTTATTCAAACAACATTTGTAAAGATGATATCCTAATTGAAATTAATAATTTTATTAATACTGATAACAAATGTACAAATAAATCAGTTCTTTTTTTCCTTGAAAATTCAAATATTGATCTTAAAAATATGACTAATGGTGAAAAGACATTTGTATCAAATTATATTAAAAAGTTCTTTTCACAAAAAGCCAATGTTTTAACAAAAATTAACATTAAAAATACATTTAATAAGCTTCTTGGATATGCTGAAAACAATATTGAAGATATTACTAATGAAATCAATTCATTTATTATCAATTAATTTAATTTATATATAATATCTTAACCAAAAGAGTTAAAAAATTGAAAATATTAATAACTATTAAATTATAATATATACACTTTGTCAGAATTACCTATTATATAATGAGTTTTAATATAGAATCAAAGCCTGAGAAAATCGAGAATATAGTTAAAGAGCTTGTAAAACATGATTTGGAAAATTTTAAGATAAAATATGTAGAATTGGTTCATAAGAGGATCATTAGAGATGTAGAATTAAAAAATAAAAACCAATTGGTTTCTTATCTATATTCAAAGCTTCTTACTTATGGAAAGAATGATTTTCTTGAATATTTAAGGAAAAGTTATCCTGATGTATATTTAAATAGAGAAAATTATATTGATTCAAAAAATTATAAAAATATTTATAAATCTTTTAATAATTTGTTTTGGTACAATAGAGATAATAAATTAAAAGATATTGATACAATAATTAAATGTATTCAAGAAATTCATCATTATGGGATAGATACATTTTTTGATAAGTCTCTAAGTCCATCTGTAAATGATGAAAAACCGGAACCTTTTCAAAAACAATACAACATTATACTAGAAAATTCATTGAGTTGTTTATTTCATAAGAAAAATAAAATAGAATCAAAACTTAGAGATCAAATTTTTAATTATATGACAAATGAATTTGATTTTACAAATGTAATTTACAGAGGTGAAGACTGTAATCTTGTAAAATATTTTATTTCTGAACTGTATTTGAACAACTCTAATACAAAAAAAAATACGAATAATGATGATCTTTTATTTTTCTTACATAGATATCCTCTTGATGCTACTAGAATATTGTTTTTATCAATTATAGAAAATTTTGGAGGTTTGAATGATATTCGTAATAAAAATAACACTGATATTGATTGGATTATAAAAAATATTTGTCAAGAAAATTTAGTTGAAGTAGGATTTAAAAAATATTTTGAAAATATTAATATGAATCAATTTAAGGCGTCTATATTACTTATTATTTTAAATAATTATAAAACTTGGATTAAAGATTGGATCAATTTAAATCTTCCAAAAGAAAATATAAATTATTCACAAAATTATAATCTGTTGACACAACAGGCATACCGATGCTTATGTTGTATTCTTGGAAATTTTTATTACTATGGAAGAGAATTTATAGAAAAGAAATTATTTTTTGAAAAACTTGTGGATTTGATTAATGATAGAATTATATTTATTGAACATTCCATTCTTTATTTCCTAGAAAATGCAGGAATTGAGTTTAATAAACCTCACAAGACAGAATCAGAATTTATTATTTACTACTTAAATATTTACCTAAAAAACAATAATAATATAATCACTAAATTCTATATAATAGACACATTAAAAAAACTTGATATAGTTGTATTTTAACTAGGTAATTTATATATTAAGTTAAATATTGTGTATCTGTTTATATACTTATTTTTTATATAAAAATATAATTAAAAAATTGAAAATATAATATCGACATGATCATATAAGATACTATCTATGGTGTGAACCTTTATATCTAAGCGCTTACTATATACTATTCAGTATCTAGTCAATTTTTAGTGAATAAATCCTTTTATTTTATAGAATATTTAAAATGAGCTTCAATAGAAATTATTATAAGAGTAAGAGTGATACTTCTTCAGTTTATTCTGATGCTTCAGATAGGACATATAATACTAGTCGATCAGATCAAAGTAAGAGTTCTCCACGTCAATTCGTATCTCAAGAAAAAATAAAATATACTAAAAATAGTCAGGGTGACTGGAGAAATGCTTCAGGCAAGTCATCATCAGCAAATTCTCCAAACTGGAGAACTAATTCTAAAGTTAATTCAGAAACTTCATCATTTTATTCAGAAACAACTGGAACTACATCTGTATCAAATGCTAGCAAGACAACTGGATCTTCTCAAAAGAAGTTTCCACCAATTCAATCTCAAATTAAAGATTGGGCTAGTACAGAAGGATCAGATGAAGACAAGATTACTGAATACAATTTAAAATGTACAATTTTTGATAATCCTAATTTCCAAAGAACTAACTTTATTAATTTTACTGGATATTTATCCAAGTACAGACGATTAAATCTTCTTGAATGGTATTTAAATAATAAAATTCCAAGTCTAATTGAAAGTATGATTGAAGAAGAAGAAAAAAAAAATAAAGAAGAATCAGTTCAAAAAAATATATCAATGACTTATGTACCAGATAAGAAGGCAAATTTTGTAAGAGAATCATTAAAAGCATATTCACCAATTAATCAAGCTATATGGCCAACAAAAGATACAATTTATACTTCACAAGTAATTACAGAAATTAAAGGTATTATTAACCTATTAGCCAGTCACAATTTTAGTTATATTTCAAGAAAACAGAGAAAGGATGGAAGTGAATACGAAGAAAGTGTAATTGATGCTCTTTATGATGAAGAAAATCCCATTCCTCTAGAATTTAAAAATGAAATTTTTGACTACTTGATGTTTGAATTTGATAATGAAAATTTTTGGATCCATCCTTATAATTCAAAGGTGAACAAAATTTGTAAAAATTTGACTGAGATTGACAAAAAAGTTGTTGATTTAATTTATATGGTTGGAATGAGATGTACTAAGACAATTGTTAAAAGACAATTTTGTGATTTAGTTGGTTCTAAAAGTGCAATTACAATTGATGAAAATTCACTTAACAATTTACATTTAAATATTTTTGAGTTGTGGTTAAACCCACCTCCTTTTTCTCAATCAATTTATTCAAGATTTTATGAAGATAAAAGGTCAAACTTAGAATCAAAACCACTTGAAATTGCAGACTATATTGTAACAAATGGAAAACAGACTGTTGATAAACTTATTTCAAAGTTAGAATATGATCCAGATCTATCAAAATCAGATTTAATAACAATTAAATCAAAAGATAAGAGTTCACATTTTAAGAATTTTTTCTTCTTGCTTGGTATGTTATATTCACGAGGATTTTATAAACAAAGAATTATTAACTTGATTGATTCTATCCTTGACGAGTCAGATGGACCTTCCCTTGTAATGACATCAATTATTCATTTTTTGCTTGGTGGTCGTATTGATTTGAATGGTATGGATTTGGAATTGAGAGAATTTTTTGCAAAGTTTTTTGGAAATATTTATAATTTAGAGAAGAAAAAAGGAATTGATGGATTTGGTATTTTTGATGCAAATCTAATTTTTAGATTCCTCAACTATAAGGGTAATCCTCATACTATTTATTGTAATTTATTAATCCCTGAAGTTCAAATTAAATATACAGGAAAGACTAGTCCAGTTATCAAATTCAAACCTATAGCAGATGACTATGTTTTAGAATCAAAATCAACAATTCAAAAACGAATTGAAGATCTTAATTCAAAGCCAATTATTGATACTGAAATTGCAGAGTTAGAAAATATTATTGAGCAAATGATACTTGATGATCTAGAGTTAGTAGATGCTGTTGAGTCAGAATTTGATGAATTTGACTTTGATGAAGTTTCTGACATGATTAAACCAAATGAACTATTAGTTGAAATATTTGTTAGATTTATTGATTATGGAGAATTAGATGATGCAAATGACTTTATTAATCGGAAACTTACCGATCTTGCAAAGACTGATCTTAATCAAGAATTAGTCATTGCTATTATTTCAAGTCTAAATTTAAGACAAAAACCAAATCATATCCAAAGAATTAAGGATTTTATTGGTCAAACATCAACTCCACAAAGTCTTATTCAAATAATTAATGAAGTTATGAATACGCAATCAATAATCCAAAGTTTTAAGAATGATCATGATTTTCCTAATATCGAAAAAATCGTTCGTCAAATTATGTAAAATAATAAATTATACACAACCTCTATAAATATTTTTATATATGCCAATAAGGTCTTTTTATAAAGAATAAAGTAATATTTAAAGTTTGATCAGAATTATTATACAAGTTATAAATACTTACAATAGAAATTTTTTTATCAATATTATAAAAATATGCATTATTATTTTCTGTACCAATAATTAATTCAATCGAATTATATTTCGTGTTATTATAATTAAATACAATCATAATATGTTCTTTATTATTAAGTGTAAAAATATCATCAATTATAAAAGGAGATCTTGGTTTTATTTTAATAAAAAACATATCTACTAAATTAGGAACTATAATTTGACTAGTACTAATGAAATCTTCAATATTAATATAATTTTTATCTTTAAAATTATATTGAGTATTAAATTTTTGCATTTTTTGTTCATAATAAATAATTTTATTTATATTATCAAAATAATTTAAATTATATTCTATCTTTAATTGGTTATTATGACCACCAAATAACAAGGTAAAAGCTACTAATCCTATTATTAAAAGTATATAATTAACTTCATCCATTTTTAATTTTTATCAGTTATATTAAATTGATAAAAAATATATTCTTAAAATTATTTAACTAAATACAGCAGTCATTAAATTAAGTCTACTACCTCCACTCATTCCACCCATTCCTGACATTCCACCCATTCCTGACATTCCACCCATTCCTGACATTCCACCCATTCCTGACATTCCAGACATATCTGACATACCCATAGTAGAACCAGATTCTCCTTCACTTCCTCCCATCGATCCAGCAAACATTTTACCAAAAATTAGAACGAATATTAAACAACAGCATATTAAACAACAAAAACTAATAGAAGGTCCAAATGCAGTTAAAGCACCAAGTCCAAAAACACTTCCAATAGCTTTTCCAATAGATTCAACAAAACCACCAGCATCTTGAACTAAACCAGTCGCAGTTTGTTCTGATTTAGTAGTTGATTCAGCAGTAGTTTTATTGCTAGTTTCATTTTCAGATGCAACTGAAAGACCTAAACTATTTAGTGTTTCAGTTGTTGTTTTAGAAATTGCTGCTGATAATTGTTCACATTGAGTAACAGTTTTAACATCATTTGTTTGAACACAATCCATTTTAATATTACCGCCAGCTTCCACATTATCAGCAGAAGTATTAGCAGTAACATCAGTTTTACCAATACAATTAGAAACAGTGTCTTGAGTAAAGTTGTTTGAAAGATTTTGTTCAAAAATATTTTTTACTGTTGTATTTACATCATTTGTCACATTATTTGTAACTTGATTATTTGTTTTATTTGATGTTTGTGTATTTCCTAATGTTGCTGAACCTGCCTTCTGTTGTGAATCAGTAATTGATTTTAAAAGTGAATCAGTATCGGTTGTAGATAATCCTTTCATTTGTGTAGTTAATTCTTGCATCATAGCATTATTCATATCAACTGCTGCTTGAGAAGATTGTACACATGCAAAATTTACTTCAACTTTATTATTTTGATTAGAACCAATTACAATATCACCAGCAGATTTAGAATTAGTAAGACTACAATTTGTATTAACATTTGTAGAATTTGAACAAGTTTTTGCATCATTAATTAAAGTATTAACACTTGCATTCATAATGTTTTGATTTAATAAATCTAAGGTTGTTTTATTTATAGTATTGTTTGTTATAACTTGATTAGTTTTATTACTTGAACCAGTATTACCCATAATAAATATATATTTTATATATATATTTTATATTAAAAAAATAAATAATTTGTTATTTATCTATTTGATATTTATAATTAATTATTAAACTAATACAGACTATAAATTGAAATCTTTCTTAAATAGTCTTCAGGGAATTTCATAACTTCTACAGAAAAATTTAAATTTCTATTTAAATCGGATTCTGGACTTCCGAAACATACTTTATTTATATATTGAGTAACGTTAAATTTATCAGATTTAACTTGTTCTATACCTATATTTTTACTAACATCATATACACATGATTTTAAGTTATAAGATTCCATTGGTTGACCATAAGAATTGAATCTAGATAATTGAATTAAGATTTTACTATCTTTTCCATTCATTATTGAAATTGGAGAACTTTCTAATAATGAGTTTGATGTTGTCAAATAAATAGTATCATCAGGATTAAAATCACATCCTGGTTTACTTAGATTAATAGTTTTATCTTTTGACACAGCTTTTGTAGGTTCAGGTACAAATTTACCGTCTGGATTTAATGAACACAATCTATTATATATTTGTGAAACTGATGAAGCAACATTTGAATTAGCATCATTAACAATATCCCCATATATTTTATAAGATTTATCATTTTTAAGTAGTGAGGGCATATAACCAGTTTTAACATTCTTTAAATAATATTTATCTGCTATTTTAACTAAAGTAAAGTCTGTATTTTTACCTATATCACTATTAGTATCTAATGCAGTTTCTTCAGGAATTAAAACTAATCTAAAACTATTTGTTGATAATGAAGTAGTAGTTTTTTCCATATCACATTTTGATTTATCATCTATGTAAACACCAAAACAGGTTCCTTGAGGTGACACAATTGTGCAGTTTGGTAAAAGTTTTTCAACAGACAGGTAGAAATAATTTGGATTTCTATTTTTAACTTTTTCATAATCTTCTCCTCTGTTAAATGATGGCATTTGTGGTATATTAACTTTTAATTTAAAAACTCCATTTACCATAAAAATATCAACATCAGAAGTATTTTTAATTTGAACTTCTCTTCCACCACTTGGTTGAATATTCTTAATTAAATCAATAGAACCTAATTTAGTATTTTCAGGTGATATCTTTTGATAAGTTTCATCAATTATTTTATTAACTTTTTCTTCAGATATTGGAATAACAGCATTTGATGATCTAGGAATAGAAGGTACATTTATTGATGGATAAGCCTCTTCATCAGTTTGTATCATTCCTAAATATTGTTCTTCCTCAGTTCTATTTCCAGCAGAAACATCAGTGTTTCGTTTTTGTCTAGCAATCATTTCTTGTTCAGCATAAGCACGAATTGCAGCTTCCTCTCTCATTTTAGCATCAGCTTTTCTTCTTTCTAATAGTATTTCTTCCTCAGCTTTTGTAGGTAATGAATCAGTAGAATCAAAAGTATAAGTTCCACCCCAATATAAATTACCATTTTTTAATGCATTAATATTACTTGAATTTAAATTAGATTTATTTAATAGATTTTTTACATCTTGTTTATTTTTATTTAAATAAATATATTGAATTCTAATATTTTTATCTATATTATTAGAATTACGACCATCATTATTAAAAGTAATTTTTACATTACCTAAATCGATTGGTGAACTTACCGGTATTTTAAATACTTCAAATGTTTTCTTTAAGTTATATGTAGTATTAGCAGAAGGATACCTTATATTATTAATTGTCACATAAAATTCTTCTTCACCTGTATCACCATTTGCAGAGATCTCTAATAAACCAGGACTATTTAATATAATTTCTTCAAGGCGTTTTTTAGTTAATCTTTCTTCTTCTTCAACATAAGCATAACGTATATCATCAGCATATTTTTTTGCTAGTCTTGTTTCTTCTTCTACTTTAATATAAGCTACTGTATCAGCATGAACTTTTCTTAATCTTTCTTCTTGTTGAATGTATTCACGCATAACTTTATCTGCTTTTTCTTTAGCAAGTTTTGCTTCTTCTTCAGCCTTGATACGCATTGCAGTATTTGTTCTTTCTCTTGATAATCTTGCTTCTTCTTCTGTTCTAACTCTTAAATTATTTGCAGCTATTGCGTCAGCTTTTATTTTAGCTAATCTTGCTTCCTCTTCAGCATAAGCACGTTTTGCATCATCAGTACGTTTTGCATCATCAGCACGTTTCTTAGCTAATCTTGCTTCTTCTTCAGCATAAGTACGTTTTGCATCATCAGCACGTTTCTTAGCTAATCTTGCTTCTTCTTCAGCATAAGCACGTTTTGCATCATCAGCACGTTTCTTAGCTAATCTTGCTTCTTCTTCAGCATAAGCACGTTTGGCATTATCAGCGTTTATTTTAGCTAATCTTGCTTCCTCTTCAGCATAAGCACGTTTGGCATTATCAGCGTTTATTTTAGCTAATCTTGCTTCTTCTTCAGCATAAGCACGTTTTGCATCATCAGCACGTTTCCTAGCTAATTTTGCTTCTTCTTCAGCATAAGCTTTTCTAGCTTCTTCGGCTTTTCTAGCATCATCAGCACGTTTCTTAGCTAATCTTGCTTCTTCTTCAGTATAAGCTCTTTGTCTAGATTCTTCATCAGATTTAATTTTATTAGATAGGTCTTGAAGAACTTTTGTAACATTATCACCAGTATTATTTAATTTGAGAATACCATTTGAATCAATTACAAGTGAAATAACTGGTAATGTAGAAGTTGTTTTATATGACCATAATATTTTTCTATTTTTTTTGTCAGATGAAATTTCATATAAATAAAGATTACCATCTGGACTTAAAACAAATAATGGTGTAAATCCAGAAGTAATAGTTGAAGGTTTACAAGAAACAAATATAGAATTACCATTATATATAATCATTGATCCATCAGAACCAATAGTAAAATAATAATTACTTGTAGAAGTTGATGAATATAATTTATCACCAGGAATAAGATATTGACCAAGATATAGAGTTGTAACACATCTAGTATTATTTGAAGTACATTTTTGAACTGGATATTCACTAATTATTTTATATTTCCATGTATTGTCCGTTTTAAAAATACCTTTATTAGTAACTGTATCAAAAACCTTAACCATAAGACCAGCAGGATTATCTGTAGTTCCTTCATTTACACATGATATTTCAATTAAATTATTTCCTTTTGGTAAGGTAATATAAAAAGTTCTTATTTCACTTGTTTTTACATAATTATTATTGACCATATCTTGATTAATTTTAACTCCATTAACTTTAACACTTGCAAGATTATCAACAATAACTTGTAAAGCAGCATATATAGTGTTTGAATTATTAATCCATGTTTTAATAAATTCTACATTTTCAGATGGAGATGCTGGACTACTAGTATCTGCATTAGGAGTAAACCAAATCCATTCTGCTTTTGTAGTTGAAGATTCATTTTGTCCATTTAAAGTTTGAGTCCATCCTGAATTTGCAGTAATTACATAAACATCATTTAATTTTTTCATATAATTTTCTTCTTCAATTGATATTTTTGGTGTTTCTAATTGTAAATACAGCAAATCTCTATATGATTTGTATAACCAATTTTCTACAGACATTATTTCAGCATCTGTTAATAATCTATTATAAATAATAACTGCAGCAACAGCCCAATCAGAATATGTTTCTGGTCTTGATCCATTAATTACCAAATATCTTGATGTTCCTGCTAAAGCTAAATTAGTATTATTTGTTGTAAGATTTATACGATTTGCTCTGTATTTTTGTTTTCCAGTAGCTAAATTAGAATCTTGATCTACTGATAAAATCCAATTGTCTCCTAAATTTTTAGTATCACTTGTTATAAATTGTTTGTTGTTATGATAAGCTACACCAGATTTTCCAGACCAAAATCCTGATAACCAATTATCTGTATTAGTAGGATTAGTAATAGTGTTATTTTCAATTTTAGTTGGTATATATCCGTCAAAAATTCTGCCTTTATTGTCACCATTATATTTAGCTATAGTAAATAATGTGTATTGGTCAGGCAATAATCCAAAATTTACACTTGAATTTTTATTTCCAGAGATATAGGTAGAATCTCCTATTATATCTCTTTTCAGGTTGTTTGAAAATACACCTGAAGCATTTAATATATTTTCTTTAGTAGGTATATAGTCTGTGTTTGTAGTTTGTACACCATTTGTTACTTGAACACTATTTAGATAATTATTATTATTTAAAGCAATATTTACCCATAAATCAGTATTAATAGATTTAGTTGTATTATAATCCTTAGATTCTTTATTAATAAAACTGTCTCCACAATAAAATCCAACGAGACCTGATGTAACAGATAGTTTATCTGGATTTGATTTTGTATTGATTTTTAAGTCTTTGTATGTTTCATATTTTTTATTCACATAATAAAATTTATCAGTAAAATCTTTAAATAATGTAGCAACAACATTTTTTTTGTAATCAAATAATTTAACATATCCTTCTGTATCATCTAATTCCATACTATAAACTTCCGGTTTATTTAATGATAATATACTAATTTCTTCATTTTTATTACCAGTAGGTTGTAAAACTATAGATCCAGAATCTTTAAGAGCTATTCTTGCACTTGTATTAAATGTATTATTAAAAGTATTGTTGTATATATTTTTGAATGTTGAAGAAGTTAAAATTTCACTTAAGTAAATTGATTTATTAGCACTGTCAACTCCAAAAATAAATTTACCGTTGGGGGATTTTAATTGAGTAAAATGTTGTCCTTTAAAAACAATTTTACCAGTTGAGGGAGCAGGAGAAGTATCTTCTAAAGTATAAAACCAACTTTTATCAGTTCCAAATAAGGTATTACCATCTGGTCCAACAACTCTAGCAACAAGACCAGCAGCATTAACATTTTGAGTAGAATTGGCTACTCTAATTTCAATCAAGTTTTTTCCAGGTAAAAGTTCTATTACAAATCTTCTATTTGGATTAGAAACAGTAGAATTGTATCCTCCCGAGATAGGTGTTGAACTAATTTGTTTACCATTAACATATAATTTTGCCAAATCATCAGCAGCAATATACATTAAACAATCTAAAGCTTTTCCAGTAGTATTATTATATTCGCGCATAAAATTAGCAACATATACATTATTTGTTCCTGGAGCAGCAACTGTAGAAGCATCTTGAGTATACCAAATTAATTTAACATTAGAATCAAATTTAAGATTAGGATCTGAATTTTTCCATGCGGAATTTGGTGTTATTTCAAAAACAGGATTTTTATAAACATTTTCTGATATAACTCTTACATTATCACTTACATTTGTAAAGGAAAATAAACTATAATATTTATTGTATAACCATTGTTCCACTTGATTAATTTCAGTAGAAGTTAATAATCTATTAAACACGATTACACAAGCAACTGCCCAGTCAGAAAATTCATTTGAATATGGACCACTATTAATTGTTAGATCAACAGCTTTATTATCCATCTTTTTATCAGTTGTAGAAATAGTTAAATCCATTAAATTAGCTCTGTATTTATGTTTAGATGATACAGTTGTAGAATCTTGATCAGATGATAAAATCCATTGATTACCTAAATTAATAGAATTTGTATCTGTGGCAGAAGTATTTGTAATCCAACCCTTACTATTACCATGATATGAAACACCAGATTTTCCACCATGAAAGCCTGATAACCAATTTACACTTGTCCCATCTCCATTAAAAATTCTACCACGTTTAGTAGTTGTATTTGTATATTTAGCAATTGTAAATAAGGTGTAATCACCATTTGCATTTACTAAAGTTCCTAAATTAATATTAGTAGTATTAGATCCTGTTAAATATAAACTATCAGGTTTATTAATTGTTCCTTTATAAGAAAATTTAGTAACAGTTGAAGTAACTGGTTTAATTGGATTAACAGCAGGATCAACAATATTGTACCATGTTTTATCACTAGTATTATAACTTGAAGCATCATAAAAATAAGTTAAATCATTTTTAACAGGGAAAGTACTTAACATTGGTGGATTTTTTTTAACATAAACAAAATCATTAGGTGAATTTTCCAATGTTCCTCCATAAGGAAAGATATTCTCTTTCTTTAACCAACATTTACCTTCATTAAAATTATATACAAAACCACCACATTGAGTATTTTCATCGCATAATTTTTTACAATTATCTAAGGATGTTATTGAATTACTTAAATCATTTGAATAAGTTGCTCCAGAATTATTTTTTTCATCAAAAATTGAGTAACCTTCTAAAGAAATAATTCCGTCATTCGTCAAAGAAATATTATCAAGACCAGTTGATTTATCAGTATTAGCTTCATTGTTTGTACCTTGGAATTTTAACTCATATGCACCAGATGATGTTATATTAAAAGTAATTTTGTTTTCAAAAGGTTTCCATGATTTATCTGTTGGGGTATAAGATACTGAAATTAAATAATTTTGACCATTTGTTTTAAGATCTTTTATTGATATTGTTATTTTATTACCAGAGTTATTATTATAATCTCTATTACACCAATCAAAACTTAATTTATATTTATAACCGCCTATTAAATTAACAGTTTGAGAAATAGAACCAAGATTTTGTAAAAAAACTGCTTTTCCAGCACTATATGAATTCACTGGTTTCCATGATGAGCTACGATGTGAAATAACTGCTCCTCCATTACCATTTTTTAAAAATACCCAATCACCATTAGGTGTTGAACTATCTAGATAATTAAATTGACCAGAAGCAACATTAATGCTTTCAAAGTTTCCATTTTTAATTACTTGAGTTCCTAAATTTTCAAATCCCTCATTACTATTGAATAAATTAAGTGAATCAGCAAATATAAAGTAATATACTACAACAAGTAAAATTATACATATAAAAATTATTTTAAAACATCTATTATTTTTACTTTCGACAGTAATTAATGCCATTTATATAAATTTGTTATATATAAAAATAACAAATAAATTTTTTTATATTTGTTTGTTTTATCTAAAATAATTAATTCAAACAAAAAAATTAACTGGTGTATATTTAACAGATTTTAATATTTTCTTTGATTCTTCGTCAAAAATAATCCAATAATTTTTATTGTTATATATTATTTCTTTATAAGTAGGTTGCGAATATCTTTTTTCAATAGTTTTATAATAATCAACTGATTTGATAGCTGTTTCAAAATCATTACAAACCTTAGACATATTTGAATCATGAACCATTTTAAACATTTTGTAAATATCAAAACCAACAAAATCGCTTATAACAAGAACCTGATAAATGATTTGGTCTAAATGTTCATTATAGGAAATAATTGTATCATCAAGATTTTGTTTTGAATCAAAATTTAACACATAATTAGTAATTTCTGCAAGTTCAATGACTAATTTTTTAATTTGATTATTTTTTTCATTTAGTTCAAGTAAATATTTTTGATCATCCATTGCAAGTTCAATAATTTCTAATTGATTAACAATTGAAATTTCAACATGTTTTATTAAATTGTTAGTATGTATTTTTTCATCAACAACCGAATTTGGTAAATTAAAATAAACTTTAGCACCAGCAACTACATATAAAATATCACACAGCGCATCCGCAATTTCAATTTTATTTTTTTCTTTAATAGCTGTAGATAATTCATCACATTCTTCTTTAATTAAACTAAATCTTAATTCAACTTGTTTACGATTAAATTCAGGATGAGAAACATCAAATTTTTTATAAAGTATATTACAATTAGTGGGTTCGTATTGATAATTAATTACTCCAAATAAGTAATTAAATTCAGCAACAAGTGTACAAATTTTATCAACAAAATTAGCTTCCATTATACTTTTAAACTATATATATAATTTAATATATTAAAAATAAAAATCAAATTTTTAGAAAAATATAATTTTATGTGTCCTTACCAAAAATTATATTGAGACCAATAGTAAGGATATGACCAATTATATGGATAAACCCAAGACCATGGATAGTAAGTTCTCCAAGGTGAGTAAACTGGCACAATAACATCAGGTTGTGCTGAATTTCCACCAGTATTTAAGTTTAAATTAAGATTTAATGTTTTATTAGTTGAATTTGGATTAACATTTTTAAATTCGTCTAATACAAATACATAATCATAATAGAAATATACAGTAAATAATGCTACAAGTAAAATAATTATAACAAGTCTCATTTATATATTCCAAGACAAAAAATTTGAATTTATAAATAAAATATATCTAAATAAAATTTAAAGAACAACAATATAATAAATTCAAATGATAATTAAATTTCCTAAATATCCTTTTATATGGAATTATGAAGATATGTATAATCCATTAGAATATGAAAATTCAATAATTAATTTAGATAAAGAAGAAATACAAAATGATTTGTATTTGAATGAATTGATTAAATTATTTCCAAATAGTATTGTTGTTGAACAAAAACAAAAAATATCTATTTCTAATGCTAAAAATTTAAGTTTACATACATGGTATTTAAGTAGAGCTAAATTATTTGATTCGGATGATAATTCAATATCAATAGAATCAGAATCTGAAATTAAATTTAAAAAAGATGTATTTGGTTTTATTTTTGATCCAGATGATTTGTTTGATAAGACTTGGTCAATTCAAAATGCAAAAAAAAATTCTCCAATATATATAGCTAAAGAATTGTCAAATTTAAAAATACATATGATTCCTAAAATATATCTACACACTCATAATATTAAGGGAATTTTTAGATTTAGTCCAAAAGATAATTGTGCGATAAAATTCAATTTGTCGAATGGTACAAAGCGTTTTTACATAGTACTAGATGGTCTAATTTGTATAAATAATATTGAATTGGTATTATAGAGATATCAAGAAAAAATTGAATAAAATTTATATATAAAACTTAGGTTATATATATACTACAGAATAGTTAAGATGTCAAGTTTTCATGAAAATAAACAAGACGAGGGTAGATATACTCGTCAATCATATACAGTTGGTAAGGATGTAATGGTGAAGCTTTCAGAAGCTAAGGTACTAGTTATTGGATATAATACATTGAGTCAAGAAATAATTAAAAATCTAGCTCTACAGGGATTTAATCATATTGATATTGTTAATAATAAGATTCTTGAACCCGATCAAAAGACTGGACTTTATTACATGCAAGAACCAAATGGAAAAATTCCTTTAGATTCAATTAGAAAGCTAAATCCTACAATTACGATTGAGGAAACAAATGTATTTGATTTTTCGAATGAATTTATTTCTGAAAAAATTATCGAGTACAATCTTGTGATTATTACAAACTGTACATATGAAGATGGTAATTCACTTAATCGCATTTGTCATAATAATTCAATTCCATTTATGATGACTGGATGTTATGGAATTACAGGATATCTATTTAATGATTTTGGAGACAACTTTACAGTTAGAGATGTTGATGGAAAACAATATAATTATCTTATTGTTAATGAAGTAACTGAAAATACTATTACTTTTAGGGATGCTCATGATTTACAAGATGGAGATACTCTTGAAATTGTAACAACTGATGATAAAATTCACGTAATAAAATTAAGAAGAACTCAGACAATTACTCAGATTGATTTTAAAGAAAACCATGGTTTAACAAAAGAAACAATTAAATCAATTATTAAAAAAAAAATTAACAAAGAATATAATTTTAAAAGACTAATGGATAATTATGAAAATCCTGATACAATTATTGCGGACTTTTCTCATGACTTTGAAAGACCCCAACAACTTCACGAACTACATAGAGCATATAATAGATTTTTCAATGGAGAAGGAGGAAGAAGTCCTTATCCTTGGTCAAAAAGTGATTTTGATGTATTTAAGACTTATATTACTAATTATGAATCACAGTCTGAAGAATTTAAGATACTAGCAAGAAAGTTTTGTTATACAATTTGTGGTGATGTTCTTCCATTTGCATCAATTATTGCAGGAGTAGTTTGTCACGAAGCAATTAAAGCAATTGGGCATAAATATATTCCGATTGTCCAATGGTATTATCTTGATTATTTTGATCTGTTAACACAAGAAGAAATTATTAGTCATGATAGTAATTCAAGAACAAATTATAGATCTGCATCTAAATATAAGGGTTTGATTAACGTGTTTGGTAGAAAGTTTTTAGAAAAGATTCAATCAACAAGACCATTTATTGTTGGATCAGGTGCTATTGGTTGTGAATTAGTAAAGTGCCTAGGTATGATTGGAACTAAAAATATAGTTTTGACAGATAATGACAGGATTGAAAAGTCAAATTTATCAAGACAATTTCTATTTAATGATGCTGATATTTACAAATCAAAAGCTCAAACTGCTGCAAATAAAATTAAGATATTTAATTCTGATACAAATGTGGAAGTTTACGAAGAGAAAGTTTGTAAGAGTACAGAAAATATTTTTAATCATGATTTCCATAATAAAATTGATATTTATATGTTAGCACTTGATAATAATGATGCACGTGTTTATATGGATGAACAAGCAATTAAATATGAAAAACCTATGTTAAACTCAGGAACTGAAGGAACACTTGGTAATGTTCAAGTAATTATTCCTTATTTAACAGAGTCATATGGTTCAACCAAAGATCCCGAATCAAAGTCTACATTTCCAATTTGTACAATCAAGTCTTTTCCTTATAGACCTGAACATACAATCCAGTGGGCTCGAGAACTATTTGAAACTGAGTTTAATTCAACACCTGCTCTAATTGAAAAATACAGAAATTTAACTGATTTAGTAAATACAAATGAAACAGATATTAAAATGTTTTATCGTCAAATATACAAATACAAAGAATTTACCTCAAATTCAAATGGATATTATGTGCTGTTATCATCAATTTTCTATGATAACTTTATCAAAAATGTTGATGAATTAGTGCATGAATATGCAAACCCTGAAAATCCCTATAAGAAAGAACTAAAAGAAGGTGATAAACTTCCAACTCATTTAACAATCGATTCAGAACTTGTAAATGAATTTATGATTCATGGATTCAATATTCTAAATCAAATGTTCAAGACGTCTTACACCTATGAAGGAACATCTGGTATTGAACCTATTATCTTTAAGAAGTCGCTTGATAATCTAGTTGTGGATGAAGTTCTTGGTGAAATTACAGACATTATTCTAAATAAAATTCCCACTGTTTACAAAGTGGACTTTGAAAAAGATGATGATTTACTAGGACATGTTCAGTTTGTAACAGAATCTGCAAATTTAAGAAACACACAATACATGATTCCCAAATCAGATGTATATACAACAAGAAGAATTGCTGGAAATATTATTCCAGCAATGATAACAACAACATCTCTTATTTCTGGTTTTCAAGTTATGGAATATATTAAAGTAATTAAATTTTATTCTAAAGGTAAGTATCATCAAACTACAAACGATGGAGATATTTCAATTTATAAAAACAGATTTGTAAATCTTGATTCAAATTATATTGATGGACCAAATCCTCCATCTCCATCTACGATTATGTGTAATAAATTAAAGATTTCTCTTTGGTCAAAAATTTATGTTAATTCCAATAAAACCTCTGAAGTTATTACTCAGCTGGAAAAAATTCTAGAAAATAAAATCGAAATAATGACTAATGGTTCAAAGGAAGTTTATGATGGAGATGACATTGCAATTGAAGAACTTGATTTTAGCGAGGATGTAAATATTCTAGTAGTTATTGAAGAAAATCCTATTGAGCTAAAGGTTTGCAATTCAAATTAATTTTTTTAATTTAATAATATAATTAGTAAATCAAAATATATAAAATATATCTGATGAAAAAAATATTATCATTTATTGGTCAAACAATACGTAATCCAAATATACAAAATTTAAAATTATTTACAACAAATAGAATTGCTTGTGAAAAATATGAATGTTCAAATTGTTTAAAATGTAATAAATTATTAGATTGTAAAAAATATATTTATGGGATTTTAATAGGAAGTTCATTTGGTTTCTTTTTCGGATATAGTTATAGTAAAAAATTAAATTATTAGTTAAAAAAAATGATTTTAATATTAAATATCTAATATTATATATAAGAAAAGAAAATGGAAGCCACTGTCAAACCTGATTCATTCAATCATGTTAATTTCACAGTTTGGAGAGAAAATAATGTTTATATTGAAAAAGATACTATTCTTGAATTACTAACATCTGACATAGTTAATTACTTTAATCAATATTTATCTCATGCAATGATTAATGGTTTACAGTTAACTTCTGAATTATATATTGGATATGTCATATATTCAAAACTAGAAGTAAATCCAGGAAAAATCGCGAATATATTAAATTTACTAGTTCAAAATATAAATCCCGAAATAAGAATTCAATCACAATGGGATTTAGAAAGTTCGACTAGAGCAGAAATTCAAACAAGTAAGGGTATAGAAACAAAGGATATTGATAAAATCAAAATAAAAGTTATAATTAGACCAAATGATAAAAATCTGGCAATTAAAAAAATAACATCAATAGCAATTGAAAATATATCAAAAAATTCAAAAAAACTCCAATCGTATCTAACGAAATATAAAACTATTATTGGAGATAAATAATTTATTTAATCATTTAATATTTTTATTTTGATTAATTTATATATATAAATTAAATGGAAAAAGATTTAAAAGTAGTTTTAGCTAAGGCTGATTTTTGTGGTCATTGTAAAGATTTTTTACCAATATTTAAAAGAGCTACTGAATTAGCAAAAAAAGAAATACCTGATGCAGAATTTGTAATTGAAGAATTAGATACTAGAATAGAACCAATGGCACATATTAATTTTGAGAAAAAATATGGTACTGAATTGTTAAAACAAATAAGAGGTTATCCAACAGTTATTTTGATGATTGGAGAAGACGATAATAAAAAAGTAGATTTATCAGTTGAACATACAGTAGGAGAAACTGAAGAAGCAGCTAAAAATTTTATCCTTAATGTTAAAAATGGTTATAAAACTATGAAATCAAATGGTAAAAGTGAATTTGTTTCAGTTAATACACAACAAGGAGGTAGATGTTATGGAAATAACAATTTAGATGAAAAATATAGAGCTAAATATATTAAATATAAGTCTAAATATTTAGAATTATTAAAATCAAGTAAAAAATAATTCTTAATATAAATATTTTCTTAAGTGTTATTATATGTTGAAAAAT
>JACCDO011981123.1_pt1 | contig 29147 bp, 32 predicted proteins | sample 7446101 | NCBI WGS metagenome assembly JACCDO01 (sample SAMN15323440, study PRJNA562643) | freshwater metagenome | isolation source: river surface water | place: USA:Blue River Watershed | collected 2017-08-16
TCCCATGCAAATGGGTCCGGTTGCAGGAATGGTCGACCCTCGGATCCACGCTCTCGAGCTGGAGAACCGCGACCTGAAGCTCACCATCGCCCATGCGGAGCTTGAGAAGACCAAGGAGCTCCTGCGCATCGCTCAAGAACGCGAACGTATCGCGGCTGAGCGTGCAGCGATCGAGAACGAGGAGGAGGACGAGGAGGAGGAAGAGAAGGAGGCCACCAAGTCACCCGCCCCTGTGAGCCATGCCAAGGCTCCCGTCCAGACCCCCGCTCCTACTTCGGTGCGCAAGGCTGCGGCCAAGACCAATACCCCGGTCCAGGCTCCCGTGCAGACCCCCGTGCAGACCCCCGTGCAGACCCCCGTGCAGACCCCCGTGCAGCCCGCTGCTGCCAAGGCCACTGTCAAGGAGGAGCCCGCTACCGGTGGCAAGCCCACGGCCCAGACCAAGCCCGAGCAGACCAAGCCCAGGACTTACCGTGGAGCGCTCACTGGTATCGAGAGCACTCCCGCGAAGGCCGCATCTGCCAAGTCCGCACCTGCCAAGACCGAGCAGACCAAGACGCCCGAGCAGACCAAGCCCCAGCGTACCCCGGAGGAGACCGAAGAGCTCAAGAACAAGATCCAGGCCAGACAGACCGGCCTTAAGAACGCAGTTCTGCCCGAGCTTATCGAGACCGCTGAGTGGATCGCTAACGAGCACATCCCCGCCAGACGCGCTGGAAAGGAGAAGCTCAAGACCGAGATCCAGGAGACGAGGGCCCAGATCCTGGAGCTCGAGAAGGCCGTCGAGGAGGCCCAGGAGAAGATCGCCTCTGCCGAGAAGGACGGCAAGTCTCTCAAGAAGAAGGCCAAGGAGCAGCTCGAGAACAGCATCGCGACCAACAATGCTCGCCTTGAGGAGCTCGTCGAAAAGCTCGCTACCGACAAGAACCAGCTCAAGGAGATCAGTGCCACTCCCGCCGATAAGTACTACCACAACGTCCAGGATGTATTTATCAGTGCCGCCAAGAAGCTCGTCAACAAGGAACGCGAGGAGAACGGCGACGACGAGCTTCGTGGCCAGGACCTGACCGCCGAGGCTATCAAGCTTCTCTCAATTGACCTGTTCGGCTGCCGCAGGAGAGGGAGCGACGGAAAGCTTGGTCCCTACCATGAGCGCAACACCAAGCTCTTTGGGGACCTCGGGATTGAGCGGGCATTCCCTGCTCTCCAGTTTGAAGTCATGAAGCAGACTGGCTTCAAGCTCATCTGCTACTCTAACGGCGAGCAGCTCCGCATTGCTATCTGTACCCCCGGCACTGAGCTGCGACAGGAGAGTGAGAGGCTCTTCCACGGCTTCAACAAGCTTCCCAAGTGGAATGCCGCGCAGCGTGCAGAGATCGACGCAGCCGGCTGGCAGGAGGACTCTGCTGACAAGGAGGGCTCTGACGAAGAGGGCTCTGACGAAGAGGGCTCTGACGAGGAGGACTCTGGTGACGAGGAGGACGAGGAGGACGAGGAGGACGAGTAGATCCAACCCACCCACTTCATCACCAACACTTTATCTAATTGAACAAGTAATTGTAATAATTGACATCACATTTATTTATTTGTCAAAAAATAATACTGACAACTTAATAAAAAATTGATTTTATATAAAATACATTAATTTATCATAATATATAATAATGGAACCAGACAACACAGATAATACAGATAATATCAGAAACCCAATTCCAATTGTTAACATGAGATTAGATGGTCTAGAACCACTTAATGACTTTGTTAACAGAATAATTACAGATCCGACTTTGGAAACTGAAATGAAACAAATTATGATCCAAAGTCGCATAGATTTTCTTGGATTAACTCCCGAACAAATACCTATTAATATTGTAAATAGAATTAACAGATTGAACCAACCAGTTCAACCAAATCCACCTATTCAAGTTAATCATGTTAATCAAGTGATACATCCAATTCAAAATGCAGGCGCATCTAATTCCACAGTAAGAGATCAATCGACTAATGTATTTGATGGATTAAATATGGATTTGTTAACTAGAACTAGTAATTTTTCGGACTTTATAAATAGTATTAAGGATATTTCTAATCCAAAATTAAAAAAAATATTGCGTACTAAAACTGAAAAATTTATTAGTACTGGTAATAAGATAAGATTAGACTGTGAAGATTATGAGCTAACAATTGAGCATATTGACAAACTTGGTTTGGATCCCAAGCAAGTTGAATATATTAAAAAAAAAATTATCCCTTACGATGAAAATGCTCTAATTGAATATAGAAAGATTATTGAATTGAGTAAGGAAGAAGAAAAAATTAAACATGAATTAAAGATTCAAAGGGATGCTATGATAGAAACAAGATTAGGTAATGTTTCAAAGCTTAATAATATCTTTGGAAGATTATCTTATTCACCAGCTATCAAACAACTAAAAGAGATGGTCAAAGAGCATATTGATTTATATTGTGATTTGACCACTGATACTATTGAATTAAATACTGATCTTTATAATCAAACAGTTGATATGATAAATTCTTTTAGAACTAATGACAAGGAACTACTAATTAGTTTATTGTCAGAAAAAAATTAAAGAAAATTTATTATCATGAAATATTTTTATTTATCTTATTTTGATTTGATAAATTTTTTCTTGATCTATTTATTTTGATTCTGACAACTTTTTCAACTTGTGTTCCTGAATCCGTGTTTGAATTATAATCAGACTCAGAATCAGACTCTGACTCTAAATCTTCCATAATTTTTTTTATAATCGACTTGTAACTCTTCTGTGTTGGTTCTTTATTAACTACTTGTTCAGTATTTATTTCTTGATCAATTTTAACTGCTGATTGAATATTAACTTTAATATCAGGTTTGATTTCTAGATCAGATTTGATTTCTAGATCAGGTTTTATTTCTGGATCAGGTTTTATTTCTTGATCAGGTTCTTTTATACTATTTAATTTTGATAAATCAAAATATTTTTTAATCAAAATTATTCCATCACAAAAAATATCTCTCAAAGTCTTATTATAAAACTCAAAAATACTATATTTTTCGTTATGTAAAATAATAATTTTTTTATAATCAAGTCGTTTTATTGATGATATATTTTCCAATTCAATATATTGATTTTTTACACTTGGGCTTAATATAATTTTATTATCAACAACAGTCAAGAGAATTATTTTACTCCCAATAATTTTATTATTTTTCTTAACTGAAATACCAGTTGTCATCATTTTTTTAAATTCTTCAAGAAATTTTTTTTCATATTGATCATAAGATAAATTTGTATCTATTTCTACATTATCATATGAATTTTTTCTAGTTCTATTTGTATTGTTTACCTTATTTTTAGTATACATTAACTCATATATTCAATAATATTAATAATTAAAAAAAAATTCAAAATTTTTATATTCAATGTACTTAAATCTTAGTAAAGTCTATATTATTAATTAAAAATATAATTTAGATGAGTTCGAGTTCTAATTATAATAATTATTCTAACAACACATATAGTAATAATAAAAAATGGACCGGTGAAGAAGAAAATCAATTGATAAATGAAGTAAATAAATTAGAAGAAATGGATAAAATATGTGAATCACATCAAAGACAACCAGGCGGTATAATTTACAGATTAAAAAAAATATTAGATAACGAAGATTTGTCCAAAAAAATTGATCAAAATGTAAGAGCACAAATTTTAAATAAATACTTTTCAAATAAATATTTTTCAAATACATCAAAAGAAAAATTTATAGAACATAGTCAAAATATTCATTCATCATTGCCTATATATAAAAGTATTGATGAAATTATTAAAGATACGAGTTTACCGGAGTTTTATGTAATTAAAATATTAAATTATTTAGTACAAAAAGAAAAAAATGTATCAAATAAATTAAAACTAGAAAAAATATTAGGATCTGTTGTTTACGATGAAAATAATATTGACAAATTAATTATTGAAAATATATTTTATTTTAAAACATTTGATGATATAACAAAAAGATTTAGTAAAACAAAAAAAAGTAAAATTATGGATGTTTTAAAGAATTATCTTAAATTATCAAATCCTGATAAAAAGATTAAGGAAAAAATTAAATCTATTTTAAAAGATTATAGGGATAAAAAAAACTGTGATTCTGGATCTGTTGATGATCAAGAATCTACTTCTGATAATACAAATGATTCAACCTATAAGAAAAAATCACAAGATTTAAGTTTAAATAATGATACCGATGATAATGATCAAATAATTTCTAATTTATTTAAAATGGTTTTGGAAATTAAAAATAATATGAATATTATTAAAAAGGATATTTTTGATATTAAGGCTGATATTTTTGATATGAATAAAAGAATAAAATGTATTTATGAAAAAAATATTAATCATGAAAAAAATATTAATATGTCAAATAAAAAGAAATCTTCAAATAAAAAAAATTTCTCAAATACCGATCAAATAAATGATTTAGAACAAACTGATAATTTAGAAAAAACTAATCAATCACTACAATTAGAACAATTAGAACTAACAGAACAAATAGAAATAACAGAAAAAACAGAACAAATAGAAATAACAGAAAAAACAGAACAAACAGAACAAACAGAACAAATTGAACAAATTGAACAAATTGAAAAAACTGCTAATTTAGAACAAATAAATGAATCAGAAAAGATTATAAAAAAATCTAAAAAAAATAAAAAACAAAAAGGATTAATTGAAAAAATAGAATCAGATAAAAATGATGAAACTAAGGATAACAAGACAATTGATGATTTAGAAAAAGAACTATGTGGTTTAACCACATGATTTTTATAACAAAAATTGATTTTTATAATAATAAATATATTTATTTAATTTTATTGAAATTATATAAATATAAATGAATCTTTTTGATTTAGAACTATATGAAAACTGTTTAAGTAATTTAGAAAATTACATAAAATATACTGAATTAAATTATAAATTTGAAATAAATGAATTAAATCTAAAAATATTACTAAGATACATATTATCTAATTTACCTCAAGAACTATTATTAGTTAATTTAAGTTCTAAACTTTTTTATTGTTCAAATCTTACATATGATCAAATTAAACTAATACTAAAACCTATCTCTAACTATACAATTAAAGAGATTGAGGATCACCTTAATTTTGTTAAAAACGAAAGAATGAAAAGATTAACTTCTTGTAAATTTATTCCTCATAAAAAATATAATGACCAAACACAAAGTAATATAGATAAATGCAATAAAATTATACAAGATGCAAATGAGTTATCTGATATCTTTTCAAATGACAAAATAAAATTTTACAGAATGATAAGAATAATAAGAAAAAATATAATTAGATAATTTTTTTATAATTTTATATCAAATGGAAAAAAAATATAATTTAATAAAAGAAATAAATAATTTAGGTATATATCAAATTGAAAAACCAATAACTAATTCAATTTATAAAATTATTTCTTTTCATCATTTTTATTTTATGATAAAAAACTTTAATTCTAATATTAATTTTTTATATTTGTCAAAACATTTTTCTGAATTAGTTATTGGTGAATTATCATTAAGATTAGGAATAAATTTGTTTGATCCTGTTACTAAAAAAATATGTCAAAACAACTGGATAATAAATCTTGATACCAATAAACTAATTACTTTTTTTATTATCAAATATACTGAAGAACTTGTTACTATACCAAATAACTTTCAACAGTCTAAACCTGAGAAAAAATCTGATAAAAAAACAGATAAAAAACCAAGAAAAAAATCAATACCATTAACCTTAAAAAGAAAAGTGTGGGCTAAATGGATTGGTGAAAATATTGGTAAAATTAAGTGTCCTTGTTGTAAATTAACAGATATTACACAAATGAGCTTTTCGTGTGGTCATATTATACCTGAATCTCAAGGTGGTCAATTAACAGTGGATAATTTACGCCCAATTTGTACATCATGTAATTCATCAATGAATACACAAAATATGCATAATTTTATATCCAAATACAAATTATAAAAAAATTAAATATACAAAAAAATTGAATTTTTAATTTATTTAATGGACGATCATACTGATATATACTTATATTCATAATAAAATGGATCAATTCACCGAACATACTATTTCAACCCAAACTACTGGATCAACTAGCCAAAGTGTACCAAGTAGCCCAACTGTACCCACAGACCACACTCCTCTTATTACAGAACATGAATGCATCATCTGTTTTCAACATACTGAAAATGGAATCTATACAAATTGTGTAGTAGATGGACAAATTCATCATCATGGGTCATACTGTGATGGATGTTACAGAACTATCACAATGACTGCGGCTCCTAGATGCTCGTACTGTAGAGGCCCTATTCCTTCTCATCCCGAATACGTTCCACCCCTACCAGAGTTTATCACAACACACCAGGCTGAAGTGTCTTTACAAATCGCTTCGAATCATCTAACGGGTACTCCATACACACCTTTAGGTGTTATATCAATTAGCTCACATTCTCACCCTCATAATCAACAAGCAATTAGAGACGCTGCAATTAGAGCACGCAGAACTCTATTCATGGCTAATCTTACAGCTACAATGCCAACTCGTCTTTTTGATATGGAAGATGAAGATGAAGATGGAGTTGAGGAACAAGTTGAAGATGAAGTTGAGAATGGTGATAATCATCCTATGCAAAATGTGTTGGAGGAAGACATTACTAACATATTGGAGGAAGATCAAAAAAACTCTAATGTCCAGAACATTATGCAAAGTCCTTAAATTTATATAATATCTATTTATAAAAATTGAAATTAAAATTTATATAATAACAATAATATATTAATCAAAATGGTTATTAAAAACGATAACAATAAAACAACAAATAATACTGACCAAGACAAATTTATCCAAAACTGTATCTCAAGTAGATATGGACCGGTTTCAGAACCAAAACAAGCATTAAATAAAACTATGCTTAAAAGAAGACCAAGTTGTAGATATTTTTGTGGTATATATAATCAAGTAAGATGTTCTATTTGTGAAAATAGTAAAATACAATGTTCTGCGTGTTTTATTGAATCAAAAAATTTTAACAAAAGTTGATTTAATAATTTAATATGTTAATATATATATTGATGGATAAAGAAACTGAATATAAACACCAAAAAATGTTTATAAATAAAAATGATTCTTTTGATAAAACAAGAAAATTTTATTTAGAAAAATGTTCAAGGTGTACACACTCTTTATCTGGGTATTGTAATGATCATTATAGACACAAAAATAATATGGAAAAAGAAATTTACCTCAACAAATGTATTGAATCTAAGCGATTAGATAAAACAGTATATAATAATTTGTCAAACCAATCTAATTTATCAAATCTTAGTAAATTGTTAGATGATAAAACAAATATTATTCTTATTAATTCAAACAAAAAACTTGATAATCTTAATAATAACGAAGAAAATTATTTATCGAGATCAGAACCTATACCTATTCCAAAAATTTATCAACCTGATAATTATAAATTTAATTATCAAAATAATTATTTGGATTCTTATGTAATGAATAATAAAAATAAAAAAAAGAAAAAGGTAACATATGCTAAAAGTATTGATTATAATGATATTGATAATAATATTAATGATAAACAAAATATTAATAATCAAAACGATTCTTCAAATCATGGTATTTTAAATACAATTGGTTTATCAAATGAAGAATTTGATTTTGAAGATTTGTTTAGATAAATTATGATTTGTAATTAAATAAATTTTTATATAAAAGATTGAAAAACAAAATTAATAATAAATAATATATACTAAATTTATAAATTATGGGTAGTTATGAATATTACAAAGAAATGGAAAGATCTGAAAGAAGATCAAAAGCATTTAATAAGCAATTTGGAGGATGTTGGTCTACAAGTGTATTGTTGGTATTTATTTTAATTTGTAGTCCCTGTATTTGTATTAATAAAGTTTCACAAAAAGTTGACCCTGAATAATAAAAGTTGAATTTTTATATTATTAAACAAATTGTATTATGGTAAATCCCAATTTAATATGGAATTTTATTACTACGTAAGCATACTCTTTTCATGTATGTTTATACTGATTACAGTATTAACATATTTTGTACAGACCAATTTTTATTCAATTGAAAACAAGATTGGGGAATTAATTAAATATTTCAATGGACTAATTATAAATAAAATAGAATTTGTTTTAGAAAAAATAACTGGTGAAAAAACTGATTTAGAAAATAAATTTGGTGTTAAATTCCTTGGTATTGAAAAAAATATTTTTAGTTTAAAATCATCTTGTACTGATCTTTATTCAAGATATTCAGAACTAAAAAAAAATTTTGAAAGTTTCGGAGAAAAAAATAAAATAACTGTTGAAAAAAATAAAAATATTGAAAGAAATATTAGTGAAATTAATAAATCACACCAATTAATTTTATCTTCAAATCAAGAAATACTTTCTTTTTATCAATTTAATAAAAGTAGAGAAGAAAAAATAGATTTACTTTTTTCAAGACCTGATTATAGTTCAGAACTCTTTAATAGTTTAGACGAAAAAATTTCCAGAATGAATTTAACTTTATCTTATCTTGAAGAGAAAATTTTAAATTTGGAGTCAAAAAATTTAATACTAGAACATTCTAATTCTGAGTTAAAACAAACTGTTAATCAACTAACGCTATCTGTTGATCAATTAACACAATCGGTTGGTCAATTAACAGAATTAAATACTAAATTAAGTTCAAGAATCGAATTGATCGAAGAAAATAAAATTTCTGTTGATCAAAGAATTTATGAACTTGAACAAAATTACAGAAACCCAGAACCCAATACAGTTGAAAATACAAAAACAGGATGTGAAAAACTATTAGAGTCTGTGACAAAATCCGTATCAGAACTTGATGTCAAGTTTGAAGCAAAAAATAAAAAAATTCATGACAAATTAAATAATTTAGATCTGAGAACACTACATATTGAAAAGAAGAATAGGGAATTAAAAAAATATCAGGAGGTTGATTTCGACTTGTTATATCAAATTGGACTAAATAAGAAAAAATATTTAATTAAACAAATTAATGATTTAATTATTTTTGAAAAACAACTAATACAACAATATTGGGCAATATATAATTTATTTTCACAACAAAACCCTACATTTCCATTCCCTTTACCTGATGGATTTGATACCTTCTCAATAAGATTTGATGGTATAATATTGTTAAAACAAAATACACTACACTTGTTGTCACATAATTATACTGAATCAAAAAAATTAATTGAAATTGTATTTTGTAAATATTTTCATGATCAAATTGATATACACAGTAATTACGACTTTTATGTTACACCTTTTTCAGTGAAAATCGGGACACTTAAATGTCCAGATTTTATTAAAAAAATTAAACATTATGTCTCATATTATACTTTAAATGTTTTTCTGTTTTTAAATGTTTTTCAAATAAATCTTTTGATATTGTTCCATAATCACAATTTTTACAGTAATATTTAAATTCTTTTTCTCGTTCTTCTATAGAACAATGCATATTTAATTTATGTTGTAACATCATCATTTTATTTTTTGTTTTGTAATCACATTTTTCACATGGTATTGCTTCTTTATAATCAGATCTTTTTTTTCTTTGTCCTGTTAAGTGTTTTTCTGTTTTTATATGTGCATCCCATCTTGATTGTATTTTACAACTAAAATTACATTTATTACACACGTATTTATTTTCTTCTTCCATTTATTTTTAATATTATTATATAAATTATTTTTTAAATTTAATTTTAATATAAAACAATTTAATTCTTCAATTAATTTTAAAAAATAAAATGATATATTTTTTTATTTTATTTTTAAATATAAAACAATTTAAAAAAATTATATATACTAATATATATAAATGATTAAATCAAGAAAACCTCCTGACAAAATTATAAATACTAAATGTTCTTTAGATGGATTACTTAAAAATTCTGAACTAAATAAACCTATTTTGTTTGACGCTTGTATTAGAACAAATCAAATAGTTATACATGGATATCAATTTTTAAGATTATGGATTTTACATAAATATAAAAATAATTTAGATATACCTAAAATTACTTTTGACATTATTAAAATGTCTTTTAATGCTTTAACTTTAAATGATAAAGGTGGAAACAAACCACAAGGTGATAATCTTAAATTATATGATGAACTTAATAAATTTTATGATGAACACTATAAAAATTTAAATTACGAAAATAAAATTAGTTCTTCTTATTTATCACAAATTCTTAATTCAATGGCTGTTGATATGTTAACTAATATAGAAAATAATATTAAAATGCATTTTTTCAAATACGTTAATAGATTTGTTAATTCATCATTTAAAAAAATAAATATAGAATTATTAGAAAAAGCAAAAGAAGGAACCAAAACAGAATTAAGAAAAAATTTAAATAAGGAAATTTATGAAGTAAAACAAGATTTATTAAATAATACATTAAAATCAAATGAAAAATATCATAAATGGATTAATACACATAGAGATAATATATTCTATAAAGATTTTGTTAATTCATATGAGTTTGATATTGAAAATAATCCACAAAGATATTTAAAATCAATGATTTATATGTGCGAACAAATAGAAAAATTGGAAACAAAATCATTTCAATTTTTTCCTTTAAGGACAGAAATTTCTCCAAAATATATTCCTATTGATACAAAATCAATAATTCAATTATTCATAAGAGAAGATGTGAATGAATTATTAAATGATATAGAAGGTAATAAAGAAAAAATATGGAACAAATTTTTTAATATAAATGATCCAGTATTTTCACAATCAAATTATAAATTTGATTATAAAATATACACAGATTGTTATTCAGTATCAATACAAATGTTATTAAATGATATGGTAGAGAGTGAAAAGAAAAAGAAACAAAATATGAAAAATAAAAAGAAAGAAAATAAAGAATTAACCAAAAACATGACAGAAGAACAAAAAACTGAATTTAAAAAAAAGTTAGAAGAATCTAAGAAAAAACAAGAACAATCTTATAAATTGAAATTAAAAGAAAAAAAGGATAAAGAAAAAGAAGCATTTAAAAAATTACCCAAAGAAGAACAAAATAAGATATTAGAAAAAAGAAAACAAGAAATAAAAGAAGCAAAAATATTAAATGGATCCGACTTTTTATATTTAGAAGATTTGAACGATAAACAATTAGAAGAAGTTAAAAATAATAATTGGTTAACTTGCGATCCTGGAAAAAACATATTGATGATGATGAAAGATAAAAATGGTAAAAAATATAGATACACTAATAGAAAACATGCTAAATTAACAAAAAGATTAAAATATCAAAGGCTTATTCAAAATTATAAAGATAAAAATGATATATCTAAAGTAGAAAATGAATTGACAAAATATAATTCAAAAACTTGTAATTTTGATAAATTTAAAGAATTTATCAAAAATAAGAATAAAATAAATAATATGTTATTTAGTAAATATAATAAAGAAATATTTAGAAAATATAAATGGTATGGATATTTAAATAGAAAACATACCGAAACTAAAATAATTCGTGAAATAAAAAATACATTTGGTAAAGATTCTGTTATATTTTTTGGTGATTTTGGATTCAAAACAAATTGTCATAAGGGAAATATATCAACACCAAATAATAGATTAAAAAGATTAATAGGAAAACAAATGAAGTTATATAATTTAGATGAATTTAGAACATCAAAATTAAATCATAAAACTGAGAAAATATGCGAAAACTTATATTTACCTGACGTAAATGGAGTAATCAGAAAATTACATTCTGTCTTAACATATAAAATGGAAAACGGACAGATAGGATGTATAAACCGTGATGAAAACGCAGTAAATAATATGATAAAGATTGTAAATTATTATCTTGAGAAAAAAGAACGTCCTTTAAAATATAAAAGGAATTACGATTTAGAAAAAGGAGAGATAATAAAAGAAGTAAAACAAAAGGTTGCAACCTCCAACAAAAAGGACACTACAAATTGGGAGGTCAAGTGTCAACCAAGCCCATGATGGGTACAATTACATCAAATTAACTGAAAAAGTGTCCCGATTTTCAGTGAAAAAGGTGTAATAGACAAAATACTGACTCATTAGATATATATAATTTTGATATTTGTGAATATATTCCAGTGATACCCAATGACACAATTCAATTTATTGAATTGGAAAATAATTGTTTGTATGGGATTTATTATGTGATGATTAAAAGACAAGGAGTTCTTACTAGATTTAATAAATTATATCACCAAATAATACCTGGTGTATAAAAATTGATTTTTATAATAAAATGAATATATGTATACAAACATTATCTATACTCATAATACATATTTAGTTTACCAGATGGAAAATTTAGTCTCATCAGTTATTGGAACACTTACAGCAGAAATTTTAACTTTACCAATTTGTACTGTAAAAACAGTTTATCAAAATTCAAATAATCTAACTGTCAAACAAGTTATTGAATCAATTTATAATTCTAGAGGTTATTCTGGGTTTATTCAAGCTTATACACCTGCTATAATATCTCAAATTGTATCAACATCTACTAAATATTATTTTTATGAAGTAATAAAGAAAAATAGAAATACTGATAAAAAAGATTTGTTATCAAACTCTATAAATGGTTTGGCTGGAGGAATTATTGGTAGTTTATTTTCACATCCTGTTGATGTTTGGAAAAATTATCTACAACGAAATGAAAAATTTAATTTTAATAATTATAAGTTATATTATCAAGGATATTCGGCATCAATTTATAAAAATGCAGCTTTATACAGTTGTTTATTTCCAATATATGATTATTATAGAACTAAATTTGACTCATTATATCTGGCTACTATAAGTACAACTCTTACTGTTAGTTGTATTGTTCAACCATTTGATTATTATAAAACTGTCAAAATGGCAGGTAAGGTACCTACAAATTTTTTAAGGGGATTTGGTCTAATGATAGCACGTTCTATACCACATTTTACAATAACTATGTATATTACTGAAAAAATTAAAGGTATATTAAATCAATAATATAATCACTTTTATATATATAAAAAAATGAAAAAATTGAAAAAATCAATTATATAATAGCCATTTTATTATAATCTAAGATAAGATGAAAAGAATAAGTACAAGTAAACATACTATTGAACAACCAACAAAACCACAAGCCTCGCAGCCTCCTTCTAGACAAGATGAAAATTATGAATACAAGGTTATAACCAGAGGAGGTAGAACCGCATACGAAATTGTCAAGACAGATAAAAGCACTTATGATCCGTCTAAAAACCCAAACCATATGGATAAATTTTGTATTTTCTGCAATAAGGCTGGTAGGCCTTGTGATCATTGGATGAGAGAAAACGGAAGATCTGATGGTGCAATCATTTGTCCCTACTTATTAAGTATCCAATGTCCTTGTTGTGGAGAAAAGGGTCATACAAGAAATTATTGCAAAAAGAGTAACCCTGTTCCAAAGAATTCAATTAATACTTCACATCAAGTTATTCACAGAACTAGAACTAACTCTACATATTACCAATCTTCCGAAAATGATGAAGAGCAGGAAGAAGACGAAGAAGAAGACGAAGAGGAAGAAGACGAAGAGGAAGAAGACGAAGAAGAAGAGGAAGAAGATGAAGATGAAGAGGAAGAAGATGAAGATGAAGAGGAAGAAGATGAAGAGGAAGAAGAGGAAGAAGACGAAGAGGAAGAGGAAGAAGATGAAGAGGAAGAAGAGGAAGAAGACGAAGAGGAAGAGGAAGAGGAAGAGGAAGAGGAAGAAGACGAAGAGGAAGAAGACGAATGTCGTATGAGAACTTTATCTGAAACATCAACTGAATCTGAATCAACCTTAATAACAAATTTAACTGGAAAAACTCCAAAGACGCTTGACAGATTTTCTAATCAAAAACAGGTTTCAGTATTTAAATCAGGCGACGATGTGTTGTCTGAAATTAAAAAGGAAGTAATTGGTCGTTTTAAACAACAAGTTGTCACTGAAGTTAATAAAGTTATTTCAAGTCTTTATGACGACGCGATAAATGCATTTGTCGAATCAAAAATCAAGGAGTTGTATGAAAAGAAGATACGTGATCAACTAAATGAAATTGTCAGATCACAAATGCAAATCTTTCAAATTGAAATTCAAACTCATTCGAATTCAAAAGCAGAATTTGATCACGAACCTGAGACAACTGGGATTACTGGGATTACTGGGATTACTGGGATTACTGGGATTTCCGAACCTATCTCTCAAACACATCAAACACATCAAACACATCAAACTCAGATAGAAAGACTTGAAGAATCTTCACCAAGACTGATCAAGAATACTGAATCTTATGAAGAAACCATGTTCAGATTAGAGTCAGTATTAGAAACTGTTCCTATTCATAATGGATTACCTTTAATTACCAATTCGGTAGATGATGAAGAGGACATGATCAATGATGAATTAATCAATGGTTCTGAAACTGTATCAACACTTACCGAAGATGAACATCCAGTCATTGAATTGCATATAAATACAGGTATTCCAAATGGTACAGGGGTGTCTAGTATGATAAGGGTCCCAACTCCGATACCCTCACATCAATCATTTTTTGTGAGGGTATCTACTCCAACAGCCAATGAAAGAATTTGCCCAAGTCCTGCAAACACAACTATAACTAATTGTTTTAGTGGTACAATAGCAAGTGCTGTTGCTAGTAATGTTTCTGGAAATATGACAAATGGATCTCCTCATGCATTCCAACAGTATCATCAAACTTTAATATCAAGTCATTTTGTTAAACCAATAAGTACTCAGATTGATGGTTCTGGGTTTGTTACCGAAGTAAAATCTGGACATAGTCCAGGACAAAATCCAGGACAAAATCCAGGACACCATCAATTTATTTTTGCGAGTTCTTCACCAAGTAATTCTGGATTTATGAGAAAAACTGTTTTGACACAAATGACTGAGGATTCTTGAACAAAAATTGTTCAAATCAATTAGTCAAGAATAATTATTAAATATAGAAAAACCTTTTATATAATGAAACATCAATATAGAATACTTATTATTATAATACAAGACATATTCTGAATATTCATGTTTAGATGTTCTTGTTTCATCTTCTCTAATATAATTTGAATACACATGTGATATTTTTAAACCTGAAATTAATTCAGATAAACCAGTTTTACTTATGTAATCAAAATTTTTTATTGCTGAATATATTTTTTTATTTGACGGCATTCTATCAGCATCTCCACGATAAATATTTTCAAGATCATTTAATTCAGAAAGGTTTCTACATATGCAAAAACCTTCGGGTATTGTTTTTAAATAGATCTTGTGGTCATAAAATTGAACTAAATAATAAGGCAAGTTATTAATTTCTCCCTTATATTCTATTTTTTGATTATTTGATAGTTCTGTAAATTTATTTAAAGTAAAATCTTCCTTAATTTTACTTGTTCTTTGATTGATTGTAAATTGATTTTGAAAATCTATGGTTTCTCTTTTGAAACTAATACACAAGAAACTCATTTTATATAATATATGTATATAAAAGTTTATTCAATTTTATTTAGTTCATTTATATTTTTTATAATATATAACTAATATATAACTATCTGTATTAAATATGATTTCTTTAATTGCTAGTCCTGATCACATAACTGATGAAGAAATAGTTACTGTTACATTAACTATTGATGATATTCAAAACCAACAAAAATATCAAGGTTTATATTTAAATTTAATTGTTAGAAAAGTAGGATCTGTTAAATCTGTACCTACTTACCAACAAAGATATAATGGTCAACCTCTTATCTGGGAAATAAATAAATACACTTATGAATCTACTGGTACTTTTCAAGTAAGTGCTAATGTTTTTGATGGACCTTCTATTACTTCTTGTACTTTTATTGTCGAAGAAAAATGTATTTATTTAAAAAGAAATATTTGTAACAATACAACTAATGCTAATGTACAAAATCCAAATTCAAGAAGTATTAATTATCCTGCTTTTGTTCAACCATCTGTTAATGTTTCTAAAGTACAACTACCTGGAGTTGATTATTTAAAACCAAATAATATTACTCCTGTTTCTACTTTTACTCAAGAAAATCCTGATATCAATACCATCAAAGTACAAAGATCTTCTAAAAATGTTAATCCCGGAAGATTTTAATTTTCTTTAATTTTTAATTTTGTTTAATTTTGTTTATCAAATGATAAACAAAAAAATAAATTGTAATTTATTTCTGATGTTTATAAGCATAATATATTATTCTGTTATATCTTTAAATCATTTTATTCTACTAATATTCTTTTTTATTTAGTTATTTTTAAAAAAATATATTGAAAAACGATTTAAAGATTTGAAAGTATAATATATTATCCTAATATAAATTAACTACTAATTTATATTCTTAAAAACTGATTGAAATAATATTTTCAATTTTTGTTAGTTATCATGCTAACAAAAATTTCTTTATAAAAAATTGATTTATATAAATAAAATTATAATAATATATAAGTAAAAATGAACCAGATTACAAATTTGGAACCGAATGATGAAAATGAAGGTCAAGATATTTCATCTTATAAACAAATATATAGAAATAGTACATACGATCTAAAAAACGCGATAAATGAATTTGTCGATAATATAATAAAAAAATGTTCCGAAATAAAAATAAAATCTGTAGTAAACGATGATTCCAGACTATTTGAATTAAAAATTTCTGATAACTTGGAAACAGGTTTTGAAGGAATAGAAATAAGAGGAAAAAAAAGTCCTTTCAAATGGGGTTCATCAAGAATTGGTCATAAAGATGACAACGAGACATCAGAATATGGTCTTGGTATGAAAGCTGGTGCAATTGCATGTTGTGATATGTTTGTAGTGTATACCAGATTAGGTGATAAGTATTACAAAAGAGAATATAATTATGTAGAAATGTCCAAAAAAGAAGATATAATTGAATCACTTAAACCAACTTTTTTAGGAGAAATAACTGAAAGTGAATATAAAAATAAACATCCTTTTGATTATGGTTCAAGTTTAGTTCTATCATCAATAAGGAATGAAATATTTGGTGTTACAGATCAAAAAAATATGACTGATTATATAATTAAAAATATTTCGAACACATATGGAGAATTTATAAAAAAATTTAATAAAAAAATATATGTTGACGATAAATTAGTTTCTCATAATTATTGTTTTTTTGATGATCCAAATTGTAGTATATTTACAATTACTAAAAAAATTTATTATTTGAAGAAAAACAACGATACTAAAATTATTATTGACTGTGTAAATGAAAATAAAAAAAAGATATTTAATAATAATAAAAAAATTTTAGAAGCATGTAAAGATGATATTGCTACATACATTAATGATGGTTATGAATCTTATGGTAAAAATTCAGAGTCTGATATGTCTTGTTTAATTCTTGATTCAACATTCACATATTTCAGTGATAAATTTATGGGTGATGATAAAGATGATATACCTGGAGACAAAGTTGAAATTTACAAAGATAATAGAAATCATGGAGAAACTTATATTGCTAAATCAAGAAATGGTATACATAACTATACTTTACATAGAATCCGATTTAATTCTAAAAAAATTGGTAATGAGATTGGTATTACATTCAATAAAAAGATAGAGTTAAAAAATGAGCATGATTTTGTTAAAGCAATTATCAAATGTATTGAAGATAATAAATCTAATTTTTCTGCTGATAGACCTACTAAAAAGTTTGCTGGACTTTATAAAAATGCTATTGATAACAATATACAAATTCCTGATAATAAAAAACCAAAAATAATAATTGAACCTGATCCACAACCAGTTCCTGATCCTAAACCAGTTCCTGATCCTGATCCTAAACCAGTTCCTGATCCTGATCCTAAACCAGTTCCACCACCATCACCAAAATCGGATGAATTATATTTATATCTAATTCAAAAAGTGGAAAATTTAGGGTCAAATATATATAAAATAGGTAAAACCAATAAAGAATATCCATTTGATAGGTTTAAAGAATTTCTCAAAGGATATAAAGTAATTATAATTTTCAAAATTAAAAATGATAATTTGGAAGACATAATAAAAGAAGAATTTGGTAAAAAATATGAAAGACCGTATGGTGATGAATATTTTATTGGAGACATTGATGAATTAAAATGGGACTTTATTAACCTGATACAAAAACACGAAACTAAATAAAAATTATTTTTTAGCAAATCTGCCTAATAATTCTTCAAAATACAATAATTCAAAGACTTGACACTCTAAAAATTCAATATTGGATCCAAAATTATATGGTCCATTACATTGTAATAAACTACCAATTCTACCAATATATTTTTTCCTATCACCTGTAATAAATTCATTTTCTTTAATATAATTTTTTGACAAAGTTACCTCTACCCAAAAATACTCCCTTCCATTAAATAATTTTACCCAGTCTTTAATCTGTATAGGTCTGTGTAAATCAAGGTAAAAGCATGTAAACTCATCTGTATTAGAATATAATAGGTTTGGTTTGTCTTGGTCTAAAATTTCCATGATTATTTCTGATAATTTGGTATAATCTATGGTATTTTCCATTTGTCACACTTTATTATGTTCTATTTTATAAATAATAAATAAATAATTAAATAATCAATTTTTATATCTGTGGAACATGGTTAATTATTTTACTTTTTGATAGACATATTATTGATATGTCATTTTCAATTCTATGTATAACATTTTGCAAAAAAATTAAAGTTTTTGTTTTATCTAAATGAATATATCTTAATAATACACTAATTTTCTGAATAAAATCTGTTTTTGTTTCCAATAGTGTATTTGATCTAGAATATACATCACCAAAATATGTATTCAAGTTATAAATTGTATTGTAATAACTATTTGATAAAATAAAATAAATGTGTTCAGCTAAATTTTCAGTAGGTCCTGAACACCTAATATTTTCATAAATTTTTTTAACGTGTTCATATTCTGAAGAAGGTAATGACCAAGGCTGTAATATAGTCATATCTATAATTCTAATCAATATTTCAAATTGGTTTTCAGTGCAGTTTGGCACTGATTTATTTGGTATAATCACAAAAGGATATGATTGTTGATATGTCATTTACTTATAGTTTTTATAATAAATAGTATTTAATTATTTGAAAAAAATATTTTTTCAATATTTATAAAAAAATATTGAAATTGTAAGTAACTAATTAAATATTATTCAAAAGACAAAAATGAAAAAATTACTATATATTTACGATGGACAAATTATAAAAAATCCAGCTAATAACCAAGCTACATTAACTTCTGGTGATAACTCTATGGAAGAACCAATAGAAGAAACAGAATATGATACAATGTTAGTATGTCAAACACAAAATAACATTAGTAATATTATCGATGATCAAATAAAAAAAATAATTATTAGGGACTATTTTTACTTTCCTCTTGATTTTCTTCCAAATAATATACTTTATTTGGAATTATGTTTATATGAAAGCTATAATTTTAATCTAGATAATTTACCAACAAATTTACTATGTTTACGACTAATATGTCCAAATATAAATACAACATTAGAATATTTACCAAATTCAATAAAATACTTGGAATTAAATTGTAAATTTACTGGTGATTTATCTTTATTACCATATGGAATAGAAGAATTAATAATTCATCATGATAATTTAAATTATGATCTTAATAATTTACCAAATTCAATAAAAAAATTATCAATTGGATCTGGTATTCAAAAAAAAATTACCAAATGGCCAGAACAATTAGAGGTATTATTTTTATCTGATTATAATTTTGAACTGGAAAATCTACCTAATATAACAGACTTGAGAATTTTTTCAAATGATACTTATGATTTTCCAATTGTTAATTTACCGGATTCAATTAAATTATTGTATATTGGTGGTTATAATTTACCAATAAGTAAGTTACCTAAAAATTTAAATTTTTTACAAATAAAAAAAAGTGATAATCAAGAATTAATAATTTTAGATCCATATTTTGATCATTCTAAAATAGTTAATGATATTTTTCAACGTGATCAGTCATTACAATTTGTATATAATTCTGGAATGTTTTGATTAATTTTTATAAAAATTGAATTTTAATAATAATATATTTATAAATAAAATATGTCAACTACAAAAACAATACAAGGTTTAAATGTTCCAGATAATTATTTGACAATGACTAAATCACAAAAAAGACACTTTAAAAAAAAGATTAAAAAGTTACAAAAAAAGAATTTAACAAATGATAATAATGATAATGATGATAATAATGACGATGATGATTCTAGTACAATTAGTAATATTAGTAGTATAACTGATGATAGTGCTTTAAGTAATTTAAGTAAATTAAGTAAAACTAATTCAACTAATTCTTCAACAATAATATCTAATCTTTTTAGTAAAAATTCCAAAAAGCAAACAAATAAATCAAATAATTCTATCAAATCGGTAGATTCAAGCATTCTATCAATAAAAAAAGATGACAAAAGTATTTCAAGTACATCATCAAATATATTTTATAATAATAATGAATTAATGATATTTAATAATAATGAAAAAAAAGTATTAGATCCTTTTATAAATAATAAATTAGGAGAAAATGATAAAGATAATTTAAAAAAAATGAATAAGGATTATAAAAACAGAGTTGATCAAATGAATGAAGAAACAAATTTTTTAAATATTATGAATAGAATGAATAGTAATAAAACAACATTAAAATATCTTACTGATTATAATAATAATTTTGTAAAATTATTTTATAATTGTCAAATTAGCTATTATAAATCAGATTCTGATTCTGATTCTGATTAAGAATAAGTAAACAATTAGTTTCAAATTTTTATTTAATATATAAAAATTGATTTATAAAATTACTAGTTTAAATTACTAATATAATTAAAATGAATAAATCACTTAATAAAATTATTTATAATTATACTAAACCATTTGTAGTTTTAGTTTTAATTTTTGTTTGTGTACAGGCTATTTCCAGTGGTGCAAATGAACCAATCGCTGATAATGAATTAGGATTAACAGCAAAAGATTGTGCAAAACAATATTGTGAACAAAAAGATGGTTTAGGTTTATGGTTAACATTGGTAAATGAATGTGTTGATTCACCAAACCCTTATTTTGTTGAAAAAATTAATAAAATTAATAACATTGATACAAATTCTATTTTTGAAGAAGGTGTTAAACCAATAGTTGTTGGTGGTATTAGTGCGATTTTGGGAATTGTGGGATTAATCTTAGGATATACACTTGGTACAACTCATGGATTACATAGTTTCAAATATAAAAAAATAAGTACAATTGAAATGTAAAAATAATTATTTACAAATCCTAAATTTTAATTTTCTCAATTGATCTGATTCAATAATTTGTGTAACAGTACCAGTAGATCCTTCATATTTACCAGATCCACCGATTATTGAAAAAACTGCTTGATGTCCTATTTCAGCATCACCATTATTTTTAGCATTACATTCGCCAATTACTTTAGTAAATATACTTCCATCAGGTAAAAGAAAAGAAGCATCAGCTGATCTAATTGTACTAGTTGGAGTAATAAATGCGTTACAAATCAATGTCATTTCGCCAACTTTTTCAGTTAAATTTTCATTTTTATAAAGTTCTCTAAGATATTCTCTAATATAATTAGTTGTTTTAGAATTAGGTGTCAAAGCACGAGTATTTATTTCAAAATTACAATTATTTGAATCAATAGATGATTTATGATATAAAGTAAATTTTTTCATTGTATATAACAATTTTATAAAAAAATTTTATACTAAGTTATTCTATAATAAAATAAAAATGAAAAAAATTATTATTTTACTTTTAGTTGTTCTTGTAATTATTTATCTAAAAAAACGTAATGAAAATTTCGAATCAGTTCAGCCGGTTCTTTGTGGTGAAAGAATATGGTGTACTGGATGTGATGATAAGATAACAGAAAAAAAATGCACAGATCGCATGGGTAATTTTTCTAAATGTACAAATGGCAATAGGTGTCAAGATTATTTACGAACATTAGAATATGGTGTTTGTAAAGATACTATTTTTGAATAAAAATTGAAAAATAAATTAATTTTAATTTTTTATATTAAATTATAAATATTTACAATGTCTGAATCATTTGAATTATCAGAAAAACCTGAATTATTAGAAAAAGCTGAACTAATAGATAATCATATAATGATTGTTAAAACTATTTTTGATCAATGTAAAGAAATTATTGATAGTTATTATGATGAAACAGATTTTCATCTTAAAACTGTTGAATCAATTCAAAAAACAGATGTACATGCTTACATAAATCATTTTAGTTATATACAAAATGATAGTGTAGCTCTAGAATTTTATTATGGGTTACCATCATACTTATGGACAAAATATGGTAAGATAAGATTAAATAAAGGAGACTGTTGGTATAGTCAACACAATAAATTAGTAGGATTAGCCAATGAAATAGTTAATAAATTTGATTGTACAGAGATCATGCCAAAAATAAAAAATTTTGATAGTGAATATGGTCCAGTTTATCAAATAAACAAAGTAAATGATTTTGAGTTAGAAAATATCATTATTGAAAGAGTTAAATCAAATTACGATGAGGATTATAATGAACGTAAAGAAAACACAATAAAATTCAAATCTTGTTTTATTTAGTTATTTGTATAAAAATTTGAAAATAAGATTGATAGACACTTCCAATTATAAATATATTATACTATACATTAGAATGTCAGAATCAACAGAAATGACTAATCAAACTAACCCCGAACCAAAAGTTCCCGAATGGGAGCATGTAGAAAGTGAAGCTTTTCCATTAAGAAGGATGTTTACTGGAAGAAGTATTAATCTTCCTCAAGAATTTAAAGATTTGGTATTAAAGCAAGGAGCCGAGTCATCATGGACTGATGATCCTACCATACGCAGAGCAATATGTTATTATTTGTATCTCGGTTATCATTTGATAGTAATTGATGGACAACTAAAGATATATAATAGTCCCATAACAAAACACGATTTTAGGCTTAATAGTTGGACATCACCGATATATCTTGACACATTAGATGTTGAAACTAACGAACCAATTGATGAATCTGCAAGTATGTCAGAATTATACGAACAGATGGGTAAGGATCGATTTTTTTCAAACAAATCAATCCGTTATATTTTAGCCAGAAACATTGTTAATTACAGATCTATTACAATCAATTCCTCTGGTTCAATTACAATATTGTACGGAGAGAATATGGACAAGCTACAAGAAGAAATTGAGAGATTAGAGGAGGGAGATAAACCGATAGAAATAATGGATGCGAAATACTCGCATGAAAAATTTTATTTATAAATTTATAATATTTATAGATTTATAAAAATTATTTCCATGTACCAAAAAAATTATGTGCTGCATAAATACCAAACATCTGTCCTCTTTTATCAACAGAATCTAATAAAAATACTTCATTTTTATTTGGAAAATCAAGATATACATCAGTAACATAATCAGGTCCAGTAGTTTTATAGACATAATAATTTGTATCATTAGAGCTCGAAATATAAAAATCAATATTAGAATGGATTTGATCACATAATTTTTTTATAAATGAGTTTTTAGGAGAGGCACCAAATGCATATTGTCCCAAAACAAAATCAATTTTCTTTTCACAAAAGTCTTTAAATCTAAAATCATTACAACTTTGTTCGGATATATATTGTTCTTTAGGGAAAACACATTCATTTTTCAAGAGAGGATTAAATGATGTCAAACTAGTCATATCCAAATCCATATAAAAACCACCAAAATGATAGACAGCAATGTATCTAAAAAAATCTATTTTTTGTATTTTAATTGGTAACTTTTGATAGGTTTGATAATAATCAGGATAATACTTTTTTAAAAAATTTTCAATATCATCATCAGTAAAGAAAATATAATTATAATCTGGATTAATTTTTTTTACTGATTCAATATGTTTAGAATATCTCTCTGGTATATTATTATCTTTCCATGTTTGAATAATTATTTTTGGTATTGTCTTATTAAGTTGGTTAGATACAATATCTTGATTAATAGAAGATGATAGTTCATAAGATGGAACATCATTAGATATAATGTCATTAGATTCAAAACCTTCTTTACTACCACATTTAACAAAATATACAACAAAAAATAATGATATTAGTAAAATTATAATTAATTTATAGTTCATTATATAAATTAGTTAAGAAAATTTATTCATATTCTTCTTCGATTAGTTTCTGTGATTCCAATTCTATTTCGGCTTTAATTTTTTCATAATTAGATAAAACTTCTTCTTTGATATTACACAAAGCATCTTTTAGATTAGAATTCATATAATCATAAAACTCTTCCATTTTTTTATTAGAGGCATCTTCATCATCTCCATTATAAAGTCTAACATATTTATAAAGATTTTTTTCGAATTTATTTAATAAAATTTTTCCATCTGGATCATTTTTAATTTTCAACTTTCCATTTTCTATTTTTTGTTTATTTATTTCTAAATATTTTTCAATCTGTTCCATAATAGTAATAATAGTTTTAGTTACTGAGTTTAATCTCCATTTATTATCTTGCCATGTCATAACTTTATTTCTACTTTTATCAGCGATATAAACTGTTTTATTTTTTGGATCATTATTAAAAATATCATCAAAACAAGATAATAAACCATTAACACCAGATTGATTTAAGCTTTTAAGAAATTTAGTTGGGTCAATATTATCAAGGTTTTCAGATCCAAAATTATTAATTGGAATAATAATATTGTTATGATTATGGTTGTTAATGATACCTTTATTAATATTCTTTGTCATTGCTTTTTCTAAACAAGATTCTATTTTATTATTAAGCTCAGATACAATTTTTGTTAATTTATCTATTTGTTCATCTCTATGTTTTATTTCCTTTTCTTTTTCTAACAACAATTCAAATATTGTTTCTTTTTCTTGTTTTTGAAGCATTTTAACTTTACATCTATAATCCATATGGCGTTTCAAATTATCTTTTCTCTTAAAGGCTAGTGTACAATAATCACAAGAATATATATTGAGAGGAACAATATTAATATCTTCTTTATTATTTTCTTTATTATCTTTTTCTTCGTATTTTTGTTCTTGATCATTGTTATCAGTATCAATATTATCATTTTTAATATTAAAATCATTATTAGTTAAATTAGATGAATTAACACAAGGATATTTTTTCTTTTCAATATGATATTTTAGATCGACTTTTCTTTTAAAATCTTTCATACAATTTGGACATTTATGATTAACCATATCTATTTTTTATTTTAATAATAATAAAATATCTATATATTATTTTTATTTTTTCTCCATTTTTTCTCCATTTTTTACTCCAAAAAACTCCAGGACACTCCAATATTTTATTTTTTCTCCACTCCAAAATTTTCTCCATTTTTCTCAAATTTTTCTCTATTTTTTCTCCATTTTTTCTAAATTTTCTCCAATTTCAAACTCGATGTTGTATACTACTTAACTTTTTTTATTTTTCTCCATTCTCTCCGGGCCTCTCCGTTTTTCTCCATTTTTTATTCATATACGTATATACTTTTATTTTTTTTTCTCCGAAAATTACCTCCAAAACCCTCCAATTTACTCCAGTTTTCTCCATTTTTTGTTCGTCTGCTTATATACCTGTTTTTTTCACTTTGTCTATATATATACTTTTGAAAATTGGAGGTAAAAAAACCTGTGTGTGTTGGAAGATCTAAAAAAAATAAAAAATATTAAATTTGTCTGAAAAAAACTTTTTATTTAAATAAAAAAAAATAATTTTTTTTTATTTAAGATGTAAAAATTGTAAAAAATAAAATCAAGATCATAAGTGGTCTTAATTTTTATTAATATTAATATTAAAATCAAGATCTAAAAATATTAAAAATAAAATAATTATTAAAATTAATAAAAACTATTTTTAATTTAAGATGTAAAAATTTTTAAAAATAAAATTGAGATCATAAGTGGTCTCAATTTATTAATAATACTAATACTTAAAACAAGATCTAAAAATATAATAAATAATTAATTAAATAAAAAATAAATAAATTTAAAAATCAAGATCATATATGGTCTGGTCTCATAGTGTTAAAATTTATATTAAGATCTAAAATATTAAAAAATACAAAAAAATAAATTTTTTTTAATTAAATAAAAAGTTTTTTTCAGACAAAAATCATTTAAAAAAAGTTTATATTTAGTTTCAACACACACACAATTTTTGGCTTGTGAGCAAGAGCAAAAAATGAAAAGTAAATAAGTGAATAAAAAAATGCCGAAAAAATGCCGAAAAAATGCCGAAAAATGCCGAAAAATTGACTCAAAAATGCCGAAAAATGCCGAAAAAAATGCCGAAAAATGCCGAAAAAAAATTATATAAATCTAATTATATAAAACAAAAAAATACAATGGTCAAATACATATGTTTAAAATGCGGAAAAGAATTTAAAAAAAAATACGATTTTGATTATCATATGAACAAGCGCAAATCGTCCTGTGTTAAACAAAATGATGGTTGCTCACAGCTGCTCACAGTTGCTCACAAATGCTCACAAAATAATAAAAAAGAAAAGGATCAAAAAACAATAAAGGAGACTAATTCATTATATTCGTGTGATTTTTGTGAGTCCAAGTTCAGTAGAAAGTCAAATTTAGTAAGACATAAAAATATGTATTGTAAAAACAAGAAAGAAAAAGACAATGAAAATAAAGACAATATAATAAGCTCAGAATACATAGATAATATCAATACAGATGAAGAGACCAAAAAGATATTAAAATTACTGTTAAACCAATTGAATGAGTTAAAAGAGGAGTTAAAGAAAGAGAAACTAAATTACACAACTAATAACACAACTAATAACACAACTAATAACACAACTAATACAAATTTAAATAATAATTCAAATAACACAATAAACAACACAAATATAAATGTGATAGCACATGGAACAGATGAACTAAAGAAGATCGAATTATCAGAAATATTAACTTATTTGTCATCATATCAATTTAGAAAAATAATACCAGATTTTGCAAGACATGTATATATAAATGATTCAAAACCAGAAAATAAAAATTTTTACATAACGGATATATCGAGAGATTCTTGTAAAATGCATAATGGAAAGAGATGGATAAGAGCGAAGGCATCAGATAAAATAAATACGATGATGGAGAAATTACAATGGACACTAACAGATCCATTTGAAAAAGAAAATATACAAAGAACGATTGAATATATACAAAAAAATAAAAAATTTTATAATGAAAAGTTAATTAAATTATCAGTAAGTTTTTTGAACGATCTTGATAACATAGAAGAAAAGGAAAATATAGAAATTAAAAAAGATATATTAGAAGAATTAAAATTAATATTTTATAATAATAAAGAAGAAATACTAAAAATTAAATTAAATAAATAATATTTTTGAGCAAGTAAAAATTTTTGTATCATATAAATATTTATTAATTTGTATATTATATTATATAATAAACTATACAATGTCTAATTCGACAAATGAAATAATCCTTAATGATGAAGGATTTCAAGATTATTTTGAAAAAAAAGAATATACCAAAATATTCAGATAGTGTATGTGTAAGGAAAAAAAAATGATAAAAGTTTATCTTCTATGACATTAGATTTAAATACAATAGATGGTGGTGGAAAAAGTAAAAAATACAATAAATCAAAAAAATACAAAATAATAAAATAATAAAATTAATAAAAAATAAAAAAATTAATAATAATGTTTATTATAAATAATTATAATAAAAATAAATATTATAATAATGAGTGAAATAATAAAAGCCAAAATAATATCAAGTAAATTGATAGATTATTTTCCAATGTATGAACAGGAGATGATAATGTATCCGGATTATTTATATAACTTTATAAAGAATAATCAAATACTATGGGACAATGGTGTATGTGAAGTAATTTGTGAAAACATAAAACCAAATAGTGATTTTTTAGACATAGGTGCAAATTATGGATTAGTATCATTAGGTGTTAAAAAAATATTAGAAAAAACTGGAAGAATGTCAGAATTAAATTCTATACATTTAGTAGAGTGTAATAATGATCTATTAGATTGTTTACAATTTAATTTAATAACCAATAATAAAGAAAAAACAAATACTTATTTATATCCTTTTGCATTATCAAGTGAGTATGAAATATGTAACATATGTGTAAATCCATATAACCAAGGATGTAATTTTATAAAAAACATATATGATTGTAAAAATGAGACATTAACAACAGTATCAAATAATTATGAAAATGATTTTAACACTACAAATAATAATCTATGTATACCATCAATGCCATTAGATTCTATTCTAGGTTTTTTTAAAAACGAAGTATCAGTTGTTAAAATAGATGTAGAGGGTATGGAATATAAAGTATTAAAAGGTGCAACAAAGTTTTTACAAAAATTTAAACCAGTATTAATAATAGAATTATGGGATGAGAAATTCGAAGAATCAAATAAATTATTAGAAGGAGAAGGATATTATATTGAAAAAATAATAAGAGATGAATTAAGTACAACAAAAGATTATGTATACAAACATAAAGATAAAAATTGAAAAAGGATATATTAGATAAAAGATTATAAAAAGAATGAAAAATCAAATATTAAATCAAGAAGAAAATATAATAACTCTAGGTCAAATAATAGTAATGGAGTTTGTATATCACAAATATTTTTTAAATCCATTTAATTGTCGTTATTCTCATTTACAAAATTTGGAAACGATATATTATTATTTAATGACTGGAGATCAAAAAGATACTTACAATAGAATGAACAGAAATATAGCAAAACAAATATTTGATATAATATTAGATTTAGAATACGAAATAAAGTTATATACAAAATTAGAATTAGATAAAACATTTGGATTATACAAAAACA
>JACCDO010921905.1_pt1 | contig 29142 bp, 21 predicted proteins | sample 7446101 | NCBI WGS metagenome assembly JACCDO01 (sample SAMN15323440, study PRJNA562643) | freshwater metagenome | isolation source: river surface water | place: USA:Blue River Watershed | collected 2017-08-16
ATAGGATTGACGATGATTACAAGGTTCAAATTGATTTTGATTTACCAAATAAATTAAAAAAATTAGAACTTGTTGAAAATTTTATTGTCAAAGAAAAAAATTTAAGTGCTGAATTAGCCACATTTTACTCAATTGATATTGAAGATTCAAATATAAATGCAGACGAATCATATTTTTCAACCAGTAAAATATATAATTGTAATTTTGATCAATGGAAAAATCTTACAATGGAAGAATCAAAGATTGATCATACATCTATTTGTAATATGTTAAATAAATTAAGTTCAAACTCTGAAACTATTCAATTGGTTGGTACAAGTGTTGGGGATAAAGTTGAGGAAAAAGATAATAAAGATAATAAAGATGATAAAGATGTCAAAGTTAAAAATCAAACAAATTATGTTTTACCTCCAGATATTTTTAATTCTGACAAAATAAACAATTTGACTACATTAAATTTGGGTTTTAAAAATATAATTTTTGTCAATACTTTACTAGATTTGAAAGATAGTAAAATAGAAGATTTAGATTTGTCAAATATAAAGTTTAATTCAATAACAATACCAAAAAATATTGCTTCTTTAAAACTAAAAAGAGCAATAAAAAATCAGATAGAACATTTAGATTTAATAGAATATGAAAACCTTTGTATCATTTATATTCACAAGGTTAAAATAAAAGAAATAACTATAAATAATGAAAATGAAGAAAAAAATATATGTTATACATCTATATCTATAATAGATTGTGGGTTAGAAAAAATAAATAATATCCCTGAAAAACTTTTTGAATTAGTTTTGGTAAAAAATAATTTAGATGAAAATAATTTTGTTATGAAAACTAATAAAAAAAATAAATCATTAAATCTTGTTTTGTCAAATAACAAATTTAAATCAATAGAAAATTTACCAAAGAATTGTTATTTAATTAATATATCAAATAATCTACTTGAAAAGGTAGATTTGACATCATTTAAAAATTTAAAACATTTTGAAGCCTCATCTAATAATATATCTGATATTATTTATAACCGAGATTATTCATTAATAAATTTATCTGGTAATAGACTTGAATCTTTTAATTTGACAAAACCTATAGATAATTTGGACTTGTCAAATAATTTTATTAAAATATTTATTGTTGACGAAAAATTTTCAAAGAAAAAGATCACCTTACAATCAGTATGTTTATCCGGCAATAGACTTAAAACATTAGATATAACTAATTTAAAAGTAATAAATCTGTGCTGTTACAATAATAGAAAATTAAAGGAAATAATTTGTACTGAGAATATTATGGAAATTTTAGATGCACATAACACAAGTCTAGAAAATATATATTTGGATGGGTGTTATTATTATGAAGTTAATATTAATAATACGAATATAAGTAATATTAAAGTAAAAAAAGAGTATCCGGCAGTTAAAATTAGAAGATTCAAATATGATAGTAAAAAAATTTCAAATAAAATTATTACTTTTAAAAGTACTGTTTACGAAGAAAATTTCAGTTACATAATTAATGATAAAAAAATGAAAGTATCGCAAACAAATATATTTAATATCTAATTATTAAATTTCTTTATTTAATATCTAATTGTTATTCAATATCTAATTTTTCCATATCACTATTTAGTAAATATTCTTTGATTGAATCATTATTAAATTTTTTTATAATATTTTTAACTGAATTAGCAGTCCATTCACAATTTCTTTTTTTAATATTTTTCTCATCAAGATAATCTACAATTTGATTAATAGTTTTGGTTTTACTCAAGTCAATAATTGTAGAAATAATTTTAAGTTCATTATTATTATAATCTAATTTTGGTACATTATTTTTTTTAACTATTTTTGACCCATAAGCTACTCCTCCTACATGTCCAGATCTTGATCTAATATATCTGTATGCATTGGTAGTTCTTAATGAAATTAAATCGGATTCTCTTTCCGCATCTATTATTTTTTGATAAAACTGTTTATTCATTAATTTGGACTTATTAAAACATAAACCCTCATTTACTGAAATAATCCAACATTTTTTATTTGAAATTTTTTTTAAAAAATTAAATACTAAATGTACATTTCTTCCTAATCTACTTATCTCACTTATTAAAATTACTGATTCTTCTTTAATATTTTTTAACAGCAACATTATTTCTGAGGGTAGTTTTATTTTTGAATAACAAGAACCAATATCACAATAATAATTTACATCTGATAAATTTGTTCTTGGGTATATTTTTGATATATATGATTCACAAGATAAGTCTTGAGAATCTAAACCAGTAGAGTCATCTGATGCTTGAGATCTTGTACTTACTCTTGAATATATATAAAATTCTTTTGGTTTAATATTGAAATTAATAAAGTTGTCTTCCATCTTTTATATATAAATTTTATTAATAAAATTTTAATCTAATTAATATATTTCTTAAAATAATATATTATTTGATAATTAATTTTTTACTTAAATAAATTATTTTTTTGTTACAGTAATCACAGTTCTTTGAGATGAACCTGATCCTGAACCTGATCCTGAACCTGATCCTGAAACCTGATTGGATCTTGGATTGGGTCTTGGATTAGTTCCATGTCCAGAATTGGGTCTTGGATTAGTTCCATGTCCAGAATTGGGTCTTGGATTAATCCCTGATCCAGAAGTAGATCTTGGATTAGACCCAGTTTTGTAATTATCTTTTTGTTTTGGGTTGATCACAATTACATTAGCTTTTTGTGTTGGTCCATTTGTTAAAACAGATCCAGCAGTCACACCAGATCCAACAGTCCCAGCTTTAATTATTTTTCTAGGAACAACAAAATCATCATCAGAATCTGATCCTGACTCAGACTCTACAGACACATTTGGAATTGATCTTGTAGTTGTAGTCTTGGATTGTGCTGGACTTTGTGCTGGACTTTGAGCTGGACTTTGAGTTTGAGCCTGTGCCTTAATTGCTTGCACATTACTACTTTTTGGTTGTTGTTTGGTTTCAGCTTTAACAACAGGTTTTGATCTAACAACAGATTCTTTTCCAAGACTGGACCATTCATCATCAGAATCAGATTCATCATCAGAATCTGTTGATTTAGATACCACAACAACACTTCTTTTAGCAGCAGGTGTAGATACTTGTTGTGTAGATTCAATTTGTCTATTAACTTGTTTAGGAGTTTGAGTAGTAATTGGATCTGATTTTATAGCGGTTCTAGACACAGAAATTACAGGGACAGGGACAGGAACAGGAGCAGTTGAAGCCACAACAGTTCCGTCCACAGGATTTTTGGTAGTTTTTGTTCCATTTTTGTCCAAATTAAATACAGCACTACATGAACCCCAATCATCTTCATCAGAATCTTCAGATGATTTTGCAGATTGTTTTGAATCAGTTTTACTTGATTGACTGGTACCTGGTTTCTTTGCAGGTTGACTGAGAACTTGATCATTATCTCTGAGTTCCTCAATTAATAAAGCGATAGGAGAAATACTGGCTTTAATTTTGATAGCACTACCTCCACTAATAACTTTGATAGAAGTTTGTTTTGTTTCAGTAACTGTCTCTTTCATTTCTTGTTCAGAACTGGATACAGTATTTTGAGAAAGTAAAGCAGCTTTAGCTTTTTGATCAATTCTCACTTCTTCTGCTAATTTTTCAGCATAATAATTTGAGAAACTAGTATTGATATTAATTCCTTCAATAGATCTAGTACTTTCATGTGTATTTGCAAATAGATCACTAAACATTTTTTGTACGACCAAGTTATCAATATAGACATTACCTGACCAAGACTTTCCGATACGACAGGTTCTTCCAATAAATTGAAGGATAGTGCTGATACTATGTTTTTGAGCAATATCATTATTAATAATTACATTAGAAATTGGAAGATTTGCACCATGAGAAAGTGATTCATCTGCAATAATAAATGCTAATTTTCTTTCATCCGCCATACTTAAAACTTTCTCAGTATAAGCAGGATCAAGTTCTTTGGTATAAACACCGATACCCATACATAACATGAATTTAAGGTTATCGTCAATGTCAAAGTCACCAATTTCAGTCTCCACATGATCAATTAAATTTTTAACAAGACTGTCATCATATTTTTCGATACCATCGGTCCAAACACCAATATGTTCATGTGTATTAATTTCAAGTGATCTATTGAATTCAAATACAGGAGGAGGACCTAATTCATCAATCAGAATTTGAATTTTTTCTTCTGATTTTAAAATATTGTTTTTAATAATTAGATCGACTTCGGCATCATACCTTTTCTTGGCTTTCATATAAGCATTATAATCATCACCAATATTTGTGATACCTGATTGTTCTTTAAGTTGATCTACTGTAGCATAAAAATTATCCATAGCAAATTGTACAGGATTGGTAGTGGCAATTAGTGCACATCCTAAGTATTTAATTGCATGAATCCCCATAATTTTGGAATAATCAATAGATTTGTAATTAACAATTTGTTTCTCTCTTTCATCACCTTCAAATATTTTATCAATACCAATTTCCAAAAATAAATTGAAAAGATTGTGTTGGTCTGATACAGGAACAGATTCAGAACCAGATACAGGATTTTTAATATTCCTATTAAAATAATTAGTACCTAATTCTGGTAATGAACTGACCACTTGTTCCAGGAGTAAAATGATATTCTCAAGGATACTTTCATGATCAAAAGTTTCAATTCTGTCGATATTAATACCAAGTCCATAATAATTCATAAATTGATTAAGATTGATCAGGAATGGTAAAGTATAAAATTTACCGATCAGAGGTGATTTTTTAATTTTTTGTAATAGTGATGCTAATTCTTGTCTATTAACACATCTTTGATGAGGAACAATTACATTAGAATCAAAGTCCATGATATAGCATCCAATTAGAATTTTATTAGAGACAATTTCATCAATATAAATACTAGGATATTTGGTTCTAATAAATTCTGTAAAATTTGGTAGTTCAGTAATCAATGGTAATGTTGCTGAACAGAGAATACTGTGCTTTGGTAGGTAATAGAGAATTTTTGATAGCATTTCTAATGTTGATGAATTTTCCACACTGTCAGTAAGTACAGTAGGTTCATCAAAAAATAGTACATACTTATCTTTTTCAAGTTCCAATCTTGCCTTTTCATTTTGTCTGAGAGCAGCAAGATTTGTTGCATTCATCTTTCTTTGATATTCCTCTTGATGAGTCTTAAGAAGTAAATAAGTAGTCTTGTAATCTGTAATAATAACCTGGGGTTCAACATCTTTAGGACAATTGTTATGTCTAGTAATTTTGTAGCTTTCACCCTTAATTGTTGATGTTCCAATAGCAAATCTAATTCCCATATTCCAAATTGTTTTAGCGACTTGGAATCTGACAGATTGAAGAATATCAGAACAGCAGAAAATAATTGTTTTCTCTGGATGAGTAAATTCCATAACTTTTGCAATTGCACCAACAGTTGAAGTTTTACCTAAACCTGTTGCAGTCTTTAAAAATATGTTAAATCCATTGTCAAAATTTTGTTTAACTTTAGTCATCAACGAAATTTGTGATTCGTAAGGTCTAATAAATAGATCTGAAATAGTTGCATCATATTTTGTATTGAAAATTAATCTTGGAGTTTCATTTGCAACACTTACAATGCTGAATGGTAAAACTCTTATTAATGCATTAATTCTGTATTTAAGATCTTGGATTACCAAATTACCCATTTTTTTACCACCAACAATAGCATCTGAAATTGGTTGAAAGAAATAAAAATTTGAATCAGCATCTTGCTTTTTCTTGATTTTTGTAAGAGTGTTTAATATTTTTTTAGATCCCATTAAAATTTCCTTTTTAAGAACCACTGGCATATCTCTTATTTTTGTTGCATCCAGAATAATTTTCATCAAAATCATTAATCTGAATTCTAAGCAGTCAAATCCATTTATTAATTCATCATAATTCATAGCAGATGGATTTCCATAAATTATAATCTTCAAACTTGAAATTGATTCTGAAATACTTTTGTAAATATTATCTTCAATTGCTTGTTCTTTACTATTTTTGTGTACTGCTCCATTTTTATTGTTTGTACCCTTTTTAGCTTTTGATTTGGGTTTTGAAGCTGAAGCACCTACAGTGTTTTTAGATTTCTTAATTTGTTTGCCTTTAGCATTTGTCTTTGGTTCATCATCTTCGGACTCAGAGTCAGAATCAGAATCAGAATCAGAATCAGGTTGATGTACTTTTGGTAATTCTAATTTAGACCATAAGCCAAATTTGTCATCAGTTCCTCTTACTTTATCATAAAAGTCACCAGTTGTCTTAAGAACAGTTTTATGACAAGACAAATTATCCATATCTGATTCTTGTGCAATTTTAGTAGCTGTATTTGTTAAAGTATCAAGTATATCCAAATCTATTTTATTTAACCTGATTTCAATACCATTCCATTGATTTTTTCCAAATTTCTTAGATACAGTTGATTCTTTATCATAAATACCTTGATTTTCATCTCCAGTTTTTTCAACTGTAACTGGTTCCTGTAAATCAGTTTCTTGATCATTCGCTTCAGATTGAGCTTGTTGACCAGATTGAGTTTGTTGTCCAGATTGACCAGACCCATTGGTAATATTGGTTGTAGTAGTTTTACTAGATATACTAGTTGTTATAGGTTTACTTTTTGAAGCCATTATTATATGTATAATGTAATATATATGTTATATTTTAAATATATAAAAATTCAATCTTTTTTATATAGACAATCCTATATAAAAAGTACTTTTTAATCAATATAATCTAGTTTATAATATTTGGTATATTTAATCATAGACATCTAATACTAGTCCATTATGAGTAAAATTTATATAAAAAACTAAAATATTATAATCATATTTTAAACCAGAAACCAATTTATTTTTAATATTAAAATTACAGTAATTTTCATCAATATATACAATTTTTTTAAAAATACAACCTTTACCTTGGGTAATAAATCTGGATATGACTTCAATTAAAAAATTTTTATCATCATAATTCCATTCAGTTGCTAAGATATTATTATCATTTGCTAAATTTAATAATTGGTTAAACATTGTGTATCTATTAAAACCAGTTAAATTTTTAAATGTTGCCCAAGAATTTATTATTAAACTGAATTTTTTATAATCTACTTTTTTAAATAATTTATCAACACTTTCGTAAAAATTATTAATAAATTCGATATCTGCATTAGTTTGTCTAAAACTTTTAATATCTAAATTATCAAATGAGCTTTCATATTTATTTATTAATATATCTAATTTATCCATAATATCGTATCTTATATCTAATGATGGTAATGGACAATTAAATATATCAATAGTTATTTTTAGTATTCTTGATCCGGAATTATTTTGATGATTTGGAATATTTTTATCAGATTGGTTTGATTCAGATTGGTCTGATTCAGATATATATTCATATTTTCTATTTGAAATTTTAGAAAATTTATAGGGAAAATAATCTAATAAAGTAAAAATTGGATCATGATATTTTTCATCATTAAATGTATTATCAGGACTAACAATAATAATATTTATATGAATAAAATAATTATGATTATTTTTATACAAATCAATAAAATTATTAATATAAACAGGGAATAATTGTTGCCATTGAAAAAATGTATCAGAATCATTATATTTATTGATAATTGAATTTTCCATAGTACTCCCAATAATAAATGGAGTTAAAATAAATACATTTGGATCTGATTTTAAATTATCAATACGATCTGTTAAGTTGTCTAAATAATTTTTAAACCTAACCACTTCTTTGTTATAAAGAGAATAATTGGTATATTCAGAAAGTGGTCCATTTGGATAAATATAATATGGATGATTAAGATTCATAAAAAATTTATTTCAATTAACTAATCCAAATAAATTACTTAAATTTTAAATCAATATAACACAATTTGTTAATTATTGATGTTTGATTTTTTTGTATAACTTGTAATTGATCAATAACACAATCGAATTCAGGTTTTTCAATAAATTTAATACTTTTTAATAAATAATTTAATTTATTTGAATTCTTATTTACAATATTCTTTTTAAAATACATATCTAAATTAATTAAGGCGATATATTCATAATTAGCATCACCTAATGATAAAATATTTAAACATGTATTTGGTCTTAAATTAGCTATTATTTTATTTAATATTTCTTCTAAAATATCTTGGAATGTTAATATTTTCCATTCAGTTGGAGATGAATTTGATTGAGAATATGAATCTCTTGCTGAAACTATTCTTATTTTATTTTTAATTATACTTTCTCTAGTTTGATTCAATATTTGTAAACAAGATTTTATCCATTTGATATTAGCATTTGTTACTATATAAATATCACCTATTTTGTTGAAAGATTCCAAAAAATTTGATAATGTTCTATCTAATTCTAAAAAGTATAACTTGTAATTTTTTATTGAATCTTGATCCTGAATGTTTATTTTATTTTGATTAACCCATGTTGTTGGAAATAATGTATCATCCCAATCTATTATAAAAATATTTGTTAAATATAATTTTGATTTTACTATTATTTGATCAGAATTTGTTTTATTACTAACTAAACTACTTATTTTACTATTTTTATCGTTTGAATCAATTATTGATCTATAATTTTGTTTATTATTATTTATTGAATACATTATTATATACAAATAAAAAAATATATTGGAATTTTTATAATGTGTGTTAAATACTAAATTATTATAATAATTATTATTATAAATGAGAAAAAATTTTAATATATTTATGTTAGCTTTTATCATTGTTGTACTTTTAACTGTATTAACAATTGATACTAATCCTATCTTAAACTGGATATCTAAAGATGAATGGGTGGGTAATCTTTCTAATACTACTGATGTTTATTCAGTTGGTGATTCTTTTTGTTATAAAAACATTACAGATATCACCAACATGACTATGATATGTACCAAACATATTGTTCCAGTTATCACTCCTGTTAATTTTTCAGATTATTCTATCAATAAAATCAATCCATATCAATTTAGAACTAGTTTGTTATCTAAAATACCTTTTACTTTGATAATACCTATTTATTTAATTTGGTCATTATTTGTTAAAAATGGATCCCAAAATAATGTTTTAGGATATGTCTTTGGATCTAGTGATGTTGAAACTGATCATGATAAAGATACAACTATTGATAATTTTGTAGGATGTAATAATATAAAAAAAGATATCGAAAAAGTAATTAATCATATACAATATAATTATTTATATAAAAAATATGATTGTGATTTACCAAAAGGTCTTATGTTATCTGGTCCTCCTGGTTGTGGTAAAACACATCTGGTCAAAACTATTATTAAATCAACAGGTATAAATTATATTTTTACATCAGGTTCTGATATAAACAAAATATTTGTTGGTTCTGGTTCTCTTACCATTACTAATCTATTTAACAAAGCTAGAGCTTCTAAACCTTGTTTGATTTTTATTGATGAAGCTGATACTATTATAAAAAAAAGATCTTGGGGAGGTGAATCTGGTATGTCGTCAGCAAATACTGAATTTGGATCAACTCTATGTAAATTATTATCAGAATTAGATTCGATTAAAACTGAATCAGGCATTATTGTTGTATTCGCTTCTAATATGCCAGAAGATCATATTGATAAAGCACTTTTGAGAGCTGGAAGAGTTGATCAAATTATTCATATATCTTATCCTACTTTTGAAGAAAGAATTGATCTATTTAAGATGTATTTGAAACAACTTTTGTCAGATTCTATTGATTTGACTAAAATATCCAAATTATCTCATGGTCTAACTGGGTCTGATATCAAAAAAATTATAAACAGTGTTAAAATTAATAAAGTTTTTGAAGAAACTAAAAAAATTAACAATAATAACACAAATAATAACACAAATAATAACACCAATAATAACACCAACAATAATAATGATCGGACTAATCAAACAACTAATCCAAATCCTAATCCAAATTCTAATCCAAATCCAAATAAAAACAAATTGATAGAAATAAAACCAGATGAATTCAATTTTAATATGGAAATAACGACCAAAGATATTGATTTGGAAATTAACAAACATATATTAGGATTAGAAAGAGAAAGAAAGATTAATATTCAAAATAAAAAATTAATAGCATATCACGAAGCAGGACATGCAATAATGTCATTTATTTTACATAATTCTATTTTACCAACTAAAATATGTATAAGTATAACTTCAAGAACTTTAGGATACACAATGTATACAAAAGATGATGATGATTTAATTTTGGGAACTTCTATTAACAATTTAATTAGAGATGTGTTAATTTTATATTCAGGTAGATCTGCTGAAAAGCTATTTGTTGGTGAAATAACTTGTGGTGCTGAGGATGATTATTCAAAAGCCAGAAAAATACTAAAAAGAATTATAATGAATGGTATGTTGTGTTCTGAATTTAATTTTGTAGATATATCTTATTCAGGTTCATATGGGAATGAAATAAAAGTACCTGAACATATTGAAAAATTATTAGGAAAAATTAATAAATATTTGATTTCAAATGTTGAAAAATTATTATCAGAACAAAAAGATGTAATAGATAAAACAGCTGAACAAATTATAGAATATGGTTCTATAACAGGAGACGACATAACAAAAATTTTTGAAGAATTTAATAAAACCGATCAAATACAAAAAATTAAAGTAAATTATATAATTGAAGAAATGACAAATATTTGTAGTTCAAATAATTAAAATATTTCTAGTTCAAGTAATTAAAATATTTATTTTTTATCAAAATAACTTTTTTTTATTTATCATATAATAATATGAATAAAAATTGATTTGTAAATTTATTATTATTAAATATCTAATAATAATAGAAAAATGGGTATTAAAGATTATTTAAAGAACTTGAATCAAGACGACCCTTCAGAAAAGGCAAGAGTTTACGATCATATGTATATAGATTGTAATTACATGTTACATTATCTAATTTACAAATGTAGAAATGATTTTGAACTTTATGCTCGAACCCATAATTATTTTGAATATGTTTTTAATACAGTAGTTGTAAATAAAACAATTAATTTAATTTTTGATGGTGAATATGATAAAAAATTTACATCTAATCCAAAAAAACAAACAATTGAATTAAGATACAAATATAAACAACAGTCTGATGATTATGATAAACAACCAATTTATCCTGGATCTAAAATTATTTTGACATTTAAAGATAGTCTTGTAGATATAATCGAAAAATATAAAAAAATTAATATGTCCAAATACACAATTAATGTTAATTCTGATTTAGTTGAAGGAGAAGCTGATCACAAAATTCTTGATTTAATTTATGAATCTGATCATGATAACGTTTGTATCGTTAGTAAAGACTCGGATATGGTTTTAATTGCTTATTCATTAATTATCAATAAAAAAATTAATGTAGATATTATGTCTAATTTAAGACCAATTAAATTTATTGATGTCAATAAAATTACTCTTTTACCAAAAACTATTTATGATGGAGATAAACGTATTACTAAATTTGGTCCAGATTATGTTTTAATAATCATGTTGTTAGGCAATGATTATCTTCCAAAAATTTCTAATATTAGTTATGATGTTATCATCAGTTCATATTTAAAATATATAGAATTTGAAACAAAACCTATTATTTCTAAAGGTAAATTAAATCCTGAAAAGTTAATCAAGTTTATTGGTTATATTATTTTGGAAAAAAAAGTTAAATTTAATTTTAAAAATTTGGATTTGAATAGGTTTTCTATTTATTATAATAATTTATGTTGGACCCTTAAACAATACAAAATTATCTCTGGAATACATTGTCTAAATCCAACTCTAATTTCTTTTGATATATTGAATTATAAACAAGATGAAAATGTCACTTTAACAAATTCAATTGATAATGTTGATGTAGAAAATACAGATACTGATAATACCGAAAATAAAAATAGAATTAGAAATGTAATAAATATTTATAATTTTATTAATCATATTTATTAAAAATTTTTTTATTAAATATTTAACAATAATTTATTAGTTAAATAAATTATTTTTTTCTAAAAGCACCTTTTTTAGCTAATTCATCGACCATATCATTAGCTACAGAATGTGGATCATCTTTACCAGTATGTGCTCTTACATGTACTAGTTTTACTTTAAAAGGGGCATTATCCAAATGATCTCTTATTTCATCAATAATATCTGGATTCAAATATTTTTTTCCTGTACTAATCCATTTGGGTAACCAAACATTAAAGGTTTTAACACTATATTCAGAATCTGAATAAATATTAACTTGTTTTACTGGTTCCAAATTATTTTTAATTCTTTCTAAATTAATAATATTACATATAATTATCGTTTTTAATATCGCATATAATTCAGCTCTATTATTTGTTATTGGTTCATGTGTAAACTTTCTACTTATAGATTTATATTCTCCATTTGGAAAATATATTCCGTACCCACAATAAACATCTTTGCCTTTTCGTACCAATGATCCATCTGTATAAACATTTATTTTACTATTGTTTGAATTCATTTGTTTAATTATTTAATTATTAAATTATTAAATTATTATTATAAAAAAATATTATTATTCAAATTCAAATTTTTTATTAAATTTATTTATTTTTTTGTTCTAAATTATTAGCATAATTAATTGAATCAGTTATATGATTATAATATTCTAATATTTTTTCAACAATATTATTAGAATTTACATTTTTTTCTATTAAATTAGTGTAAACAAAATCTTCATTACTTTTATTAAAAACCACATATAATTCATAATCTGATATTTTAGTATCAAATGACAAATTAGTAAATTTCACAGTAAAACTATAAATAGTAAATATGGGTTCAATTTGATTAGATGTATTAGATTGGTTAGATGTGTCGGTTTGATCAGATTTGGTTTGATCATTAGATTTTTCAATCAATTTAATCAAGGGAAAATAATAATTCGAATTTTCATCTATATTAATTTTAAAATCATCTTCACTATATAAACAACTATATAAACTCAAAGATCCATTTTTTCCAAAATTTTCTTTAATTATCACATCAGGTACATAAGATTCTCTAGCAACTAATTTAATTATCATTTCGTTATTAGTCAATTGTATTTGATATATATTAAATTTATCTGGATCTTGTTCTTTTATTATGTCTTCTAAATCAATAAATTCGTTATCAGATTCAGAATCAGATTTATCAATAATATTCATTTTATTATTTATATACTAATTAAAAATAAAAAAAAATAAAATCAAACTAATTGTTTATGTATAAACTTTCCAATTTGATAGGATATCTGATTAGTAGTTCTTTCTTTTGACTTAGGAATTCAGTCAAATCAGTTCGATTAATTTTAACCAATTTCATAATTAATTCATCACATATCTGATACATTTTAATCAACAACCTTACCATCAGACCCATATCAATTTCAAATAAGTGAGTAATATCGTCAAGACTAATATTTGGATCAGAAATCCATGTTTTAATAACTGCATAATTTTGATGATAAAATGACCATTTAGGTAATTTATAAAAGAAGTTTTTATATTTAGATTCAACAAATTCATTATAATATAGTATAACAGGATCAGTAATAACTACTTGATCATCATCATCTTTTGAAGATAACCCATCATCAATAAACATTGATAAGATCGGGATAATATTATCAGGTTCCTTAAGTATTTGTTCCATATGATTAAGGAAAAACACAGGATTAATTTCATTAAAACATGATGCAATTTCACCTTTGTTTGTTAGAGTAATTTTATCATCAATAACTGAAATAAAATCATCAGCTTGTAAGAATAAAATCATAGATTCTTCGTTTTCTAAATATATTTGATAATCAGTTTTAACGGCATTATTTTTATATTGGGATAGTAAATTTTTATATTCATCTTTTTCATTAGGTTTTAATTTACTCATTAATTTTGTATAATTTTTATCATTGTATGTAATACCCTGTTTACTAAATTCAATTATTCTTCTATCAATTTCAAACAATTTGTTAAATTTTTCAGGTATTTCAATAATATTAGGTTTATAATCAGAGTTATAATATTTAAAACTCAATTTACTAATTGATTTGTATGAATCTAAATTTTTTAATAAAAAGTTCGGTTCAATAACAAATTTAGATTTAACTGAATCAACTGGTCCAGCAATAATACTTGCAATTTCAGACCAAGTAGGATAAGGGAATTTTACTTTAGGTCTATCATTATATAACCAAATAATAACATTTCCTACTGTATCAATAAATCTTCTTCCAGCTCTTCCTGCCATTTGTCTATATTCTGAAACATATAAATTTCTAAAACCTCTTTCTGAAGGTTTATTTAGTGCGGTCATAACAACTGTTTTAACTGGAAAATTTAATCCAACAGCAAATGTTTCAGTAGCAAAAACTAATTTAACTAGTTTATTTTTAATTAAAAATTCAACTACTTCTCTGATTTTTGGAATTAAACCTGAATGATGGTAAGCAATACCTTTACTAATTGTTTTTCTCAAATTAATGTATTGTGAATTAGTTTCAAATTCCTTAAGATTTTCATCATAGAACTTTAATATTTGAGTTTGTTCATGATGATTAACAAATGTTGATTTACACATTTCAGCATAAGCTATACATCTAACTTTGGATAACACAAAAATAATAGCTGGAATACCCAAATTTGGATGAGTACTTATTTGGTTACATAATGTTTCTAATTCAAATCCAAGTGAATAATTAGATTCTTCAAGTCTAGTCCAATACTTTTTGACTTTGGAATAATTAAAATCAGATAGTTCTAATAGATCATATTCAGATGGATCAGGATTATTACTAACATTTATTTTTTCTTCATCATCAGTATCTTTTATTTTTTTAAAGTTTCTAATTTTGGTGTTGTCAATTAAATATTCTCGTAAAGGGACAGGCCTTTCAGTTTTAATTACTTTTTTAAATGTTTTAGGAGGATTTATTGAATTTAACCAATGAATCAAAGTATCAATATTACCAATTGTTGCTGATAATAAAACTAATAATGCATTGTATTTAGTTAATCCAGAAATTATACATTTTTCCCAAACATGACCTCTACCATCATCATTTATATAATGTGCTTCATCAAAAATTAAACATCCAGGATTAAATTCTTTTACTGAATTACAAATTAAATTATGTAATACTTCAGTAGTCATAACTATTATATCACCATCTGGATTAATAATAATATCACCTGTCATCAAACCAATTGTATATGGAGAATTTATTTCAGAGTATGAATTTACCATGTCTCTATATTTTTCATTACACAATGATTTAATTGGACACGTATATATAATTTGATAAGAAGAATTTAATTTTTTCGTAGTCTCAATAGCATATTCAGCAATAGCAGTTTTACCTGAACCAGTTGGAGCAGATACTAAAACATTAAATCCCGAATCAATATAATCACATGCTTCGGTTTGAAAATTATCTAAACTATATTTTGTTTTTATTGAGGTCATAATCTTATTGTAAATATATTGTATTATTATTAATCTATCAAATCAATTTTTTTATATAAACTTATATAATATAATCCAGATATGAATAATGTTAAACCATGTTGGTGGGGTCCACATTTTTGGTATGAAATGTATGCAATAGCTGCTGTTTATCCAGAAAAACCTGATTCTAAAACTCAAGAAGCCATTAAAAACTATTTTAGTTCTTTAAAACTATTATTGCCTTGTGAAAGTTGTAGAAAATCATATGGAATTTTTTCTTCAGAACCAGATACCAATATTAATGATACAAATACATTTGTTTCAAGAAATAATCTTATCGAATTTATTTTTAATTTAAGAAATAAAGTTAATAACAAATTACAAATTGAATATTGTTTAACACTAGTTTATACAAAAAAGAAATTAAACAAATTAATTTGTTATGACGGTAATAAAATTGATGGTTATATAAGTGATTTACATGAAACCCCTTATATTCAAAAAAGATTACAAGATAAAGTATTTACATTTATGAAAAAAAAATCTAAATATAATGTTGATGAAACTAAAAAAATAATTGCACAATGTAAAGAATTTATAGAAAATCCAGATTTTACATTAGGAAGTAAAAAATTTAAATTATATTTTAAAAGAAATCAAAATTGTACTGATATAATTAAAAAAATTTATCATAACATGTCATACCATGATTATTGTTTAGCTGAATCTTTTACTAGAGATCAAGATTTACACCTTAAATTATTTTATTTAGGATGTTCAATTATCCCTGAATCTGATTTAGATAAACTTTTATCTGGTAAGTAATTTTGTTTGATAACAAATTTATTTGATTAATTTATTTTTCTGATCTATTTTTAAGATATTTTTTTCTCGCATCATTAAATATCTTTTTATCTTGATGAAAGTGATTACACTTTCTGTTTTTTTCCATTACTAAATTGGTTACACTGTCTGCAATTCTATGTATTTTCCATTCAACTTTATCTATAGGACATTGATTACTTGAAGTTAACCAATTACCAATACAATCACTGTGGAACATATGTCCACATTTACCAATTACTACATCGCATTCGTTAAATATATTTGTATTATCTGATACTGTATCATAACTTGGCTCAAGAAGAGATTTTTTACAAATTACACATTCTTTTGATGCTTCTTGTTTAACTCCATATGCCACAATTTCAATATCAGGTTTATAACTATAATATCCTATTATATTCGCATTTACAATTTCAATTGATATTTTTTCCTTAGCTTTAGTTTGAGATGATTTTGTTGAATTCACAGTTTGTGTTTGTTCAGTTGTTTCCATTTTAAGATTTTTTATATATTATTTGATAGTATATATATAAAATATCAATTTTTTTATCTTCATTTTGATTCATATCATTATATCAAAGATGTCTAGATTGTGGTTCTCCATTATCAACCAACCTGTAAATTTCAGTCCAATTCTCACTTTCCAAACTCATCCTGGATAATTGTGTTGGACTGGTACAATTATTAAATGTAAGGTTTGTATCTTTGTATTCAATAATAAAATCTGGATCAATATTACCAGGAATATTAATTTTTAACATGTATAATTTTAGTTCAGGATTTGCTTCACACCAATAAGGTATCATTTTATGTACTTGAGACAACAAAAATGCAGAATAATTTCTATTTAGACTTTTACCTGTTGGACGTGGCTTGATAAATTTTAATACTGAGGTTGATGAATCTTTCCACCTTGTTACCCAATAAAATACATTTGTAGGATTATCTACTAATTGAGGAGAATCTTCCATTTTAAAACTTGAATATTGATAATTAGATCTTAGTTCTGTAATTAAGGTGTAATAGTTTCTGGTTTCACATAAATAATCAATTTTAGAATATTTAGTGTTAAAGTTTTTTTTAAGATATCCTGATTTTTCCTTCATGAAATTAATAATTTCAGATCTGGTATCAAACTGATTTATCATATTGTGTAACTTGTTTGTATAACGATATATTAACTGCTCCCATTTTCTTTTTTTTTGTAAATATAATTCACGATCTCTTCTAATCTTTTCTTGTTTTTGAATATAATCCAAATATACTTTATTATAAATATGAGTATATCCGGATGGTTTTTCTACACTATCATAATAAATATTATTAACCCTAATAAATTGATAGGTTACCTTTTGTTTATACTTTGATAATAATTTTGTTATTTGTTCAAGAGAATATTCTCCCTCAATACTTTTAATTCTTATAAAATTTTCAAAAATATTATCAATTTCACTTTGAATCAATTCAATTGGAGGAGGTCCCATAAATGGTATTCCATAAATTAATCCATCATCATCAACACCAATGTATAAATTACCCCTTGGTACTTTAGTTAATGGATGACTATATGATGCGATATATTTGGGAAGATAAATTCTCAAATAGTTTCGAAGAGTGTCTCTTACAGAGTCATTAAACACCCATCTACAAGTTCTTAACAATTCTTCACTTATTTCAGGATCAATTAGAATTGGATTTAAAACAAACAACTTGTATTCGTTGGTTAAAGTTTCACATCCTAAATCATCATTAAACTCATACTCCATTTGTTAGGATATGTTACTTTGATGTTTTATGATATTCTATGATATTTTAGTATTTTTGATAAAGTATAACCTTTGTGTTTTTGGTTGTAATTTTTATATATAAATTAATTAAAATTTTTTATAATCAATTTTTTCTAATATAATTATTATTAAAAATTATTATGGATCAAAAAATAGACACTAATTGTGAAATAAAAAAAAACTCAAATGTTACTAATGTTAATTGTATAAATTGGTCAAATAGTCTGGAATTATGTAAAAACTTACTTAAAGATAGATATACAAACAAAACAAATTGTGATGATATTGAAGATAAACTTAAAAAAATATGTTTTAATTATAATAAATCTTGTTTGAAAAATATACACACAAATAATAATTTGGATTAAATCAATAAATTAATAAATAAATTTTGTTTTTTACAATTTATTAACTAAATTATGGAATTTAGCTATACTTGCTTCAAAACCTAATTTTCTATCTGCAGGCATATCTTCTAACCACTTTTTACCCATTTCAATTATATTATTTTTATGATATTTAAAGTAATTTCTTATCACAGAATCAAATTCTTTATAAATACTATTCCCATTAATAATTCCTTCCATTAAATCATTAATCGCATGATCAAAATTATATTTTTTAATTGAATAATTATATTTTAATGAATTTTCAATACCATTTGGTTTTCCAATTGATTTTTCATGTCCTGGTTCATTAAAATAAGGTTCATCAATTAAAATAAGAGATTGAATTGAAATCAGCACTTGATTAAATGTAGAATTTACTGACCATGTTTCACTTTTGTTTGGTGTATTCCAAGTACCAAGTAAACTCAAACATACTTTTCCACAATCATATAGATTAGGATTAAATCTTTTACCTCCATGATTCGAAAAGTGTACTAGTGGTGGTTTATTTGGGAATTCATTTGGAATTGTCATATCAAAAATATATAGACCATATGAATATGGAGTTCCAATTGGTCCTGTTATTATATATCTCATTTTATTAATTTGAGATTTTGATATCGTAAAAAATATAGAAGCATCCTTATCAATAGTAATTGATTTTTTAATTACAATAAATTCTTTTTGTAATCTTGTTACTTGTTCTGATGTTATATTTAAAGAATTTAGATTTTTATGAGCATTAGAATCATAGTAAAAATTACTATAATGCTGATCAACAAATTTAAATTTATGGGGAACAAATGTTTTTTGGAATTCATCTAAACTTTCAGTAATAACACTTGTTATCTTTTCAACTTGATTCTCAATTAAAAGTTCATGTTGAATGTTATTTTCTACAAAATATTCTTTTAATGCTCCAATTAATTTAACAGATTTCGTATCAGTTTTATCTATTTGGTTAATATTTGTCTTGATAATTGATCCTATTTTATTTATTGTTTCTGTATTTATTTCATCTTCATTTAGATATGATGCGAATAAGTTAATTATTTGTTTTGAATAATTTGTAAATATTTCTTTATCAATTAATTTAACAAATTCAACCATTTTAATTCCAATACTTTTCTTCTTATTTTTGATATTTGTAATATATTCGTCAATATCCCATTTGTTTGATACAGAATTACCGTGACCATAACCAGTTCCTTTCTTCCAATAATCCGATTGTTCATTCGAAAATTTATTTTGTCCTTGGTTATTTTTACCATATGTATTGGTATAACTTTGAGTTTGTTGAGGTTGATTTGTTGAAACTAAATCTTTATCAAATAATTCCAATAATTTTGTTGAGGAAATATTATGATCTTTAATTGAAAATAAATATTCGAGATCATTGATCATAAGTTCTGTAACATTTGGATTTTCTAATTGAACTTCTCCAAAACTATTAATCATATTATAAATATTTTTAATTGTATCATATATTGAGTATTTAACAGACCAAGATTTAACTTCTGAAAATGGTTTTAATTTTTCAATTACCTGAAGTATATTGTCTTTTAAAATTTTGTTTGATTTTAATGATATTACTGGAGGGGTGCTTATCAAGTTAAATGATAGTTCTAGCATCAATTTAATTTCCAGCCCAGAAGAATTTTTAAAAGTAAAATTATTCATTGATATTTCAAAATTTAACAAGTTATCTATCTTATCAATGCTAAAACAATCATCTTGATAAATTCTCATTATCTGATCACCTAACATTTCTATCAAACTTCTGTAACTAAACATTTGTTTTGTATTTGAATAAATATTTTGATACTCGTCACTTTTTTCAATATATGAATTTTTAATCAAATCTAATTTAATTCTAAATGATTCTATGTTTTTTTTGATTTTATTTTGAATTAAATTATTATTGGTTATTTCAAAATAATTTGATACCAGAATGTTATTTAATTCATAAATACAATCTTCAACATATTTGTAATTATCTATCATCATATTTACTTTTTCAACTTGCTCAAATATTTTCATATCTAATCCTTGTTGTGTTTCAATATCTAGTTTGGGTACTCGGTTTGATTCCAAAGTAGACACATTATCCAAATCCAAAAGTACAAAGTTAGGTTTAAGATTTTCGTGAAAAATTTTAAAATTGTATAAAACATTTGATAATTTAGGTTTGTAAACAACATTGATATTTTCTTCGGTTATCTGGTAACTTTGAGGTTTTGTCTTGGATATATTCAATTTTGTTTTGAGGATTGGTCTGGATTTCCATTTTACAAGATAACTATGCATTTTATTACCTATATATTGATTTAATATATATAGTAATATTTAATCAAATTTTTACAAAAAAATATATATAATAAATAATATATAATATGTCAAAAATTAATAGAACTAACAAAAATAGACAAAAAGGTGGGGATCGTTTAATTTGTCCTTATGAGATTACTCCTGATTCACAAGATCCTGTGATAAGATTTTTAAATGATCCTACCAATGGACATTATTATGATGCAGCTGTTAAAGCTGCTAAAAGCAGTGGAGAAAAAATAGAATTAATAGTTGAAGATTATTTAAAAAAACAAGGTTTAGACGTTAGAGGAATTGCTGATCTAGGTACTTTGGAAGATCAACTTAACTATATTTGGGCAAGACAATTTGAAAAAGAACTTCCTAGAGCAACTGGTTCAACTGGTGCAACTGGTTCAACTGGTTCAACTGGTAAAACATATACTGTTGATAAATTTATCGAATACATAGGTGAAATAGAAGGTTTAATAGGCAAACTTAATGCAGAATTGGAAAATGATTTTGTAGAAGCACTTAGAAGAGCTTGGACAGATGGTTCAAGCAAAACTCTTGCTGAAATTGGAGAAATCGTTATAACTGAAGAAGGTAGTATAGTAGGGGATATGTTTAATCTAGAAACTCGAAAGATTATGGAAGGTGGAAAAAGATCAAGACGTTCTTTAGTCAAGAAAACTTCCAAAAAAACTTCTAAGAAAACTAAAAAGACATCTAAAAAGAGATCAATGAAAGGTGGTAAGAGACATTCTAAGAAAACTTCTAAAAAAGTATCAAAGAAAGTATCTAAAAAAGTATTAAAGAAAGCTTCCAAAAAGAGATCAATGAAAGGTGGTAAGAGACATTCTAAGAAAACTTCTAAAAAAGTATCAAAGAAAGTATCTAAAAAAGTATCAAAGAAAGCTTCTAAAAAGAGATCAATGAAAGGTGGTAAGAGACGTTCTAAGAAAGCTTCTAAAAAAACATCTAAGAAAATGTCTAAGAAAGCTTCTAAGAAAGCTTCTAAAAAGGCTTCTAAAACAATGAAAGGTGGTAAGAGACGTTCTAAGAAAGCATCAAAGAAAGTTTCTAAAAAAAGATCAAAGAAAACTTCTAAAAAAATGTCAAAGAAGGCTTCTAAAACAATGAAAGGTGGTAAGAGACGTTCGAAGAAAGTATCTAAGAAAGTATCAAAAAAAAGATCAAAAAGAACTTCAAGAAAATAAATTAAAGTTTAATATATAAAAAAGATTATTTGATAGTAATTTTATTGCACATCAATAAAATACGTCAAAATATTATGTAACTGATCAATATGTAATATGTTACAACTTTCAATCTTAAGCATAGACCCCAGATCAGTATTTAAAACAAAATAATTTCCAATAACCAATTTGTTAGCAATCAAATATTTAAGTACTAACTCATATAAATCATTATATTTGATAGACTTTTTATTAACACCAAAAAATTTTTTTATTTTAGATTTAAGTGTATAATTTAAATCATCTGATATTTCGATTTCTCTTCTTTCAACCTCCATAGTTGATTTTGGATCCAATTCAATACCACTACTTTGATTAGGTTTTTGATTAGATTTTTGATCAGTATTTGTTAGATTATTAGACTTGGGATTATAACCTTTGATAATCAAATCAAGTGCATCAATTCTATAAGTATTTTGAAAAGTTTGTACACATTCATCAGTAGCTTTAACACCACATTCGTTAATTAGATACTTTATAACTCTTCCATTCTTTGATGTAGTACAAGCTTGTTTTAAGCATTCAGAGTTATATTCACCTCCTAATTCTTTTAATCTTTTAATTGTGTCAAGATTATCGTATTTGGAGCATTCACTAATCAACACTTTGAGAGGTGGTTTGATTGTAAATTTATATGGATAATAAGAATGATTAGAACAAATTGTTAACATTTCTTCATTAATATCAATATCATACTTTTCAATATTATTAATGTAACAACATTTATCAAGTAATTTAATAACTAATTCTCTATCTACTTTAAGTCCATATAAAATTAATATATCCATGATTTCAGCAATAGTTTTATTATTTATAGCACCTCTTGGACCGTTATTAACATGTACTTTATTTAGTAAAGCATCAACCATTTTGTTATCAGGAATAATTGAGTTATCACTTTCTAAAATTGATAAAATAATATTTTTGTCAAGATTGTTAATTGATTTATTAAATATTTCAGTTGTTAATTTAGCATCTCCAATTTTATTAACTATTTTATAAATTTCTTTGATAATGTTATTTTTATAAGGGACTATTTGAGTTAATTTGATAAAATAAGCATTTTCTTTAATATATTGTTCAGAATTATTTTTAATATATTCTGCGATAAGTTGGTCAGAACTATTGTTAATATTATTTTTAATTTTGTCAATAAAAGAATTAAATTGACTAATTGGTATTAATTCCATTAGAAATTTACTAACATTTGGTCTTGAAGATATATTATTTGCTAAAACATATGGAAATGATTGAGAAGATCCATAACCACTTGGTGTATTTGATAACAAAATTAACTTTCCCACAAAACTAGGATCTATTTTAATTTGTGTTTTTAAAATATTTAATAGCGAGTTATCAGGTAAATAAGAATAAAAACAACCAAATGTAGCCGGAGTAATCAATACATTTTTTTTAATAATAGCCTCTGTAATAAATCTACAAACCTTTTCAGATTTTGGATTATAAGTACTTAAACAATTATTGTAAACACCAGATTCAATATGAATATGTGATATGTACTTTTTAATAAAATCTTCAGTTAATTCAGGATCTTCCATATTAACTAAAAATTTTTCAGCAAATGACACACATTGATCATGTCTTCCTGAACATTTTGTTTTTAATGTTGATATTGGAACATTTAATACAGTATTATTCATTTTGTGATATTATTATTAATATAGTGTTAAATACTTAAATATATAAAAATCAATTTTTATAAAATTATTTGAAAAATAATTAATATATAAATTTGTAATTTTTGTAATTTTTATAATTTCTACAATTTTTATTTTGAGAAATTTATCTAATTTAAGAAATTTTATACAATAGTGAATTCGATGATCAGATGGCATAAATTGTTAAAATATAATAGTCTGTAATTATAATATTTGGTAAAGTATAATAAAACAAAAAGATAATATCGGTTAGATTATAGATTATCAATTTCTTCATCTATATCTAAATCTTCATCATCTTCATCACCTTTATCATTTCTTTTCACTACGATAAATTCTTCTCTTTGATTTGTTTTTTCTGATTTACTTCTAGTATCAGCTTTCTTTGCTTTTTTAGCTAAAGACTCTGTTGAAGAAACATCAGAAGCATTTGTAATAGTTGCGGAAGCTACACCAGTTTCGTTACCAGCACTATCAGTACTGTTAACTTTTTCAATAGTATTTCCAAATTTATCAACTTCAAGTTCTTCCTCTTCCTCTTCTTCATCATAATCAGAATCAGAATCCATTGGAGGTAATCCTAATCTGTCTTCCATACTAACTACTTTTCTTTCAAGCACTTGATTATTTTTTTGTGCTTCGATAATTGCTTTGTATTTGTCTTTATCACTAGAAACAAATTCAAAACCACTAGATCGATTACTTTCTCCTGTTAGTATTTCCCTAATTCTTTTTGGTGGATCACCACGTGCTATAATACTACAGTGTTCTTTATCTGTAGTATCGATTACTACAATTACACCTTCGTATTCTTTTATAATTTTTAATTTTTTAACTGTTCCTGTATTAGGTCCAGTTCGTTCACATCCATCAGAACCTCTCACTCTAAAATGATCTCCATGATTCTGTAAAACTAATGCGAACATTTGGTTTTCTCCCAACTTGCTTAGAGTAGGGATTTCCTTTGGTTGTTTGGCTTGTTTTCTGGTACCTTTACCACCTTTAGTATTTTTCGGCATATTGTAATGTATATAGATAGTTATTAAATTATTAAATAAATTTAATTATTCCAAAAATCAATTTTTTTTGAATATTCATTATAGTAAATAATAGTAAAATTACCAATAATTCAATATATACCATAACAATATATTTGATAATTCAAACAGCGAAAGATCAAATATTTATAAAAATATCAAATATTTATAAAAATTATTAATTTTTTATAGTTAAAATTAAATAAATTTACTTGTTTATTTTTATGTGTTAATTTATTAATTTACTTATTATAAGTAATTTGGCTCATCAATTCATTAATTTTTTCTTCTTGTTTTTGAATTTGATCATTCATTTTGTCAATATTCCTAAACATTTCGTCAAAATCAATGTTTGTTTCTTTCTTCTTTTTACTTTTATTTTTTGTATCATCTATGATAAAAACATTTGGAATGGATGTTGGTTGAGCTATTCCTGCTTTAATTTGTTCTTGTACTGTCATTTTATCTACCTCTTCTGAATCATATCCATCATCATTTGATGTAGTATTTTGGGTAGTAACTTGAACTGTTTGTATTTCTTGTACAATTTGAACTGTTTGTACTTCTTGTGCAACTTGAACTGTTTGTACTTCTTGTGCAACTTGAACTGTTTGTACTTCTTGTGCAACTTGTACTGTTTGTACTTCTTGTGTTACTTGAACTACATTAGTTTCAGTAGGAGTAGTTACAACAGTTACAGTTTGAGTTGGAGCAGCAACAGCAGTTTGAGTTGGAACAGGAGCTCCATCAACATCATCAGTAAGATTAGCAAAATCGAATTTTTCATAAATTTGTCTGTGATTAGTTTGATTATATTCAATTGATTCTTCGGCTAATCTTTTTCTTTCTTCTTTGCTTCTAACAATATGAGAGATACCGTGTTCCTTATCATCAAGCCAAATTGAGTAGAAAGCAATTAGGATACTGTGGATATTCCAAGTGGGACTCCAATCACCAGAATGGTAACTAGAATTTGTGAGACAAATTTTTTTGTTTATTTCGTAACGTCCACTAGGAGTTCTCATATAATAATCAGGTGGTTTAGCAGGGTACTGAGGTGAATGATGAATTTCTCCGATGTAATGACCACCATGATATTGTGTACCCTTTTGACCCACAAGTAGGAAATACCAAATAAGTGGATTTTTTTCGTCTGGGTAAGCTGTAATATATCTAAGTGGTTGATCTCTCATCATCCTACTTTCATTTTTTAATCTTTTTGCTTGGATTAGGTTAACTACCGGAGTAGAGCTATTTGATGCCATATTTAAGTTTATATATATAACATACTAATAACATATTATAAAATCAATTTTTTTATTTAATAAAGTGTCAAATATTAAAGTATCAAATTAAAGTATCAAATAAAGTATCAAATAAAGTATCAAATAAAACAATTTAAATATATGACAACTTTTATAAGTATAATCAAGATATCATGTCATCAACTGATCAAAACCAAGTGAATGTTCCTACTACTACCAACTCTGGTACTGAAACTAATACTGAAAACAAATCCCCAGTAGTTACCGGATACATTGTTTATAAAGAGGGAGAAGATTTAGCAGGTGTATTTGAAAGTCTAAAGAAATTTAGAACCAACAATGGTCTTAAATTCTCCCACCATGCCGGGTATATATTTTTTACAATTAGGTCTGATCATTTGGCTGAGTTTGCAAAGGAGAGAAAGTTTAAGATTTCTAAATTTGTAACTAAATCAGAATATTCTTGCACCAAAGAGGTTGCTGACAAAATATATGAACAACGTGATGCTTTTATTAGAATCATTTGGGATGAAGAAAATGGTAAAGTACTTTTTTCATCTAAAGTTCCTCCTAGAATCCATAGCACTTTTGTCAGAAGAGTATTTAAAGGTTCAGAACAAGAATTTGAAAAGGATTCCTACAAGGTAGTAATGAAAAACAAGGGAATTAAAAAGTTTACCAGAAATGAATCAGATGAAACTGATGAACCTGCTGATAAACCTACTGATAAACCTACTGATAAACCCAAAAAATATATTAGAAAGACCAAATTCCAAAAGGGTGATAAGATAGAAGAATCTGAACAAACAAAAAAAACAGTACCTGAAGGATTTACCCGAGTTGGTAAAACAAGAAAAGATTATAAAAGTACTGGTGACAAAACCTATTCAAAACCAAGAGTAAATCGTTCAACCAAGCAAACTGGTAAATCAGAAGGTAAATATGAAGTTAAAACACGAAGTGAACAAACTGAATCCACCAACAGTTATAAATCAGTTTTAAAGAAGGGACTTGAATCACAGGTAGAACAACCTGTTGAAAAACCTACTGAACCAAAGATTCGTGGTAAAAAGGTTCAACCCAAGTAAATTATATGATAAATTAGATTTTGTTTGAAACAAATTGAATATATTTGATTATTAGTAATTAAATAATTTTGAAATTTTGATTAAATAATATATTAAACAATAAGATATATTTAATATAATAATAATGGAAAATAATGTTAAAAATGAAGAAATACTACCAGATCAGATAGGTAGATTAGTATTATCGAGTAGAAACTTGTATAAAATAATGTCCAATTCTAAATTAGTATCAGCGAGAAAATGTTATATTTTGTCTGAAAATTTGGATGATATGTTAATTCAAACTAATAGGGAATTTAAACCCAAAGATAATTATGTATTAATAGACCCAAATAAAAAAATAGTAAAAGAATTTTTAGGAACAGTTGGTGATCCCGAGGATGATTTAAATATTTATCATCATTTATTCACATTATCATGGGAATCCAATTTAAAATATAATAATTTATGGAAAGAATTAAATTTTAATCCTGATTTTGATATTACTGATAAAATTGGAATAACAAGAATTGGATATGATAAAAAAGTTATTACTATTGATCCTGATGGTGCTATCGATTTAGATGATGGATTTAGTTTTGATGAAGATGAAGAAAATTATTATTTGGATATTCATATAGCAGATCCAATCTCTTATTTTGACTTAGAAAATGAAACTATGATAAAAATTTTTACTGAATTTATTAATAGGATTAATACATGTTATATCCCTGATACAAAAGGTTCTGGATTTCCAATTCATTTACTTCCAGAATTTGTAGTTGAACATGTTAGTTTATTACAAACCACAGACAAAATAAAATATAGAAGATCAATGAGTTTTTGTTTTAAAATTAATAAAAAAACATCTCATGTAGATTTTTCAGTTTTAAATACTAAATTATCAACTGTCTCCAATACTACTTATGATAAATTTGATTCTGAAATTAATTCTCAATCCAAATCTGAACTAAAAAATAGTCTTGTTAATTTAACAAATAAATTAGTAGAAATTATGGGATTAAGATATCAAGTTGTTACAAATAATCAAGATATTTCTCATCAAATGATAGAAGTTTTTATGATTTGGGTTAATTATTATTCAGGTATATATCTTAAAAATAATTCTGACAAAATGATTGTAAGAGTTCAAGATGAAAAAGATTTACCAGAAGACTGGAATATGATTCCTAATTATTGTTTGAATTTTATTAATAATGCTGCAAATTATCAACTTGTTGATACATCAAATAACTATCTTCATCATTCTCTTAATATAATTAATTATTGTCACGTATCCTCACCAATGAGAAGAATAGTTGATATGTTAAATCATTTATTAATATATAAATATAAAGTTGATTTGATAGATAATTTAGTAGATATTGATCAAATTAATTTAAAAATTAAAAAACAAAAGAAAATTTCTAATGCATATGATTTAGTAAAATATTTAAAAACTTCTAATAAATTTAAAGGATGTATTATGGATTTAAAAAATTTTGAAGAAAGAACTACAGCATCTGTTGTTTTGTATTCTGAGCCAGATTTTAAAAAAATGATTAATGTCGAAATACCAAAAACTGTTCAGGGATTAACAAAATACCAAGAAATTGAATGTGAAGTATACTACAATTCAATTAATTTTAAAAATAGTAAATTTCCATTTTCTATAAAAATTATTTGATTATTTAATTATTTAATTATTTAATTATTAGATTATTTTTTTGTAATAATATAGGTGAAATTTTCAATATATGAGGATTGATAATGATCAGTTATGCTATAGTTATTAGCGAAATTTATTTTTTCCCCGGAAATTATTTTAATTTTAGATCTCAACAATTTGTTTTTGTTAAAATTTTTATAATCAGGTAATGGTGGCAATATTGGTACTATATCATTTTTATTAATTATTGGACAAATAACAAGATTAGGTATAT
>JACCDO010952547.1_pt1 | contig 29141 bp, 35 predicted proteins | sample 7446101 | NCBI WGS metagenome assembly JACCDO01 (sample SAMN15323440, study PRJNA562643) | freshwater metagenome | isolation source: river surface water | place: USA:Blue River Watershed | collected 2017-08-16
ATTACACCACGGTTAGCAACTTGGACCCGACACTATTCCCATCACAGGACATGTTGGCCTCTGCAGTCATTCAAGTGGATGGCCAGGACCGCTTTGAAGAGCGAAATGCCAAGTATTTCCGGCTCGTACAGCCGTGGGCACATCATACAAATACACCAATTGGACTTTTCCTCTACAACTATTGCTTCGCCATGCGACCTGAGGAGGCCCAGCCATCCGGCTCCCTAAATGCAAGTCGCATTAACAGTCTAGTTATCAATATGACACTGGACAATACCACGGCAGTCACACGTGGGCCTGTACATACCCGTATATATGGTGTCAATCATAACATTCTCCGTATCATTGATGGGTACGGGGGAGTACTCTTCAAAGTTTAATATGCAAGAGAAAACAGTTAGAGATGCAGCAACTGCCTCCAGAAAATGTACCGTCAAATATGACAATGACAGGTGGTCCGCCTGTGGCACCGGCTGTAGAGCCATCAGTGACGACTCATGTGCTCAGTGCCGAACCACGGTACGGTACCTCGCCAGAGCGAGGCATTACCGAACCACGGTACGGTACCTCGCCAGAGCGAGGCATTGTCGAACCACGGTACGGTACCTCGCCAGAGCGAGGCATTGCCGAACCACGGTACGGTACCTCGTCTGAACAAGGCAAGCCACCACATCTAGGTGCATCAAATGCGAACGCTGGTGAGTCGCCGCCAAATATAGCCGCAAATGAAGAGGTAAAGAAAGCAGCAAATGCGCCACCCAATGCTCCTACATGTGCTCCAGCAGAGCCTCCGAAGAAAGCCACGCCATGTGCAAATCCTACATTCTTTTACACGCAAAACAAGTACTGGGGCGGTGCAACACTGAATTTCACAATTTACCGTATTTTGGCAGTCGTCGGCGGATTATTTGGATTGGACCATTTTTATTTGCGCAGCCCCACCACAGGATTTGCGAAAATCGTTTTGAATTTAGTTACATTTGGATTTTGGTTCTTCTACGATATACTACAAGCCTTTACTGAACGGGACGCCATTGAGAAATACGGTATTTCACTACCTTGGTATGGCCCAGCGGGCATTGGTGGTGGGTCATTTGTAACTGCGGAAAACCAAAAAGTAGAAAACGCCAGCCCATTTTGGTTTATGTTATACACCATTGGCCTATTTGTGCTGCCATTTGGCCTTGATTATTTGGTCGCTGGCGATGTACCAGGCGCAGCCTTTAAGGCTCTAAGTTCCTTAATGATATTTGGTCTGTTATATACAGTGGTCAATGTGTATAAACTATTAACCCATCCTGAGCGCGTAATGTGCGAAGGAACTACACGCTATTTCCCTTGGACGATTGTCCCAGGTGTTTCTGGGTACAAACCTGACGCATATTTTGCAAACACCAATCGTGGGGCATGTCCTGATTTTAAGAACACCGAATCGTCCCTATCAGGCGTACTATTAGGGATATTCAAAGGGCTGGGAAATATTCCTGTGGTGGGAACGGTGTTTAAGGTGGCTGAAGGTGTCACTTCAGCCGTGAAAACAGCCACAGAAATCCCTACACAACTTCAGGCTGGTCTAGCGGCAGCAAATGGGGCACTGAGTGGGGCTGCTGGGCGGGCTGCAGCAGCCAAGATGCCAACCGAAGAGGAGTTAGCACAGCAGAATGCACAGAGGGCGGCAAATCCTATAGTACCACAGCAAATGGGTGGAGGTGGTGGAGAGCCGTCGCTTGTCCCAGGCTTTACACTTGCTCTCTTGTTTATTGCCGCAATCTTCTATAAGGGTCGTGAAAGTATCGCGCAGTTGATTGAGCGGGGGCAAGCGCGCCCACCGGCCATTGGTACAATCCTCTGGCGTAAGGAGAATGTCGGCGACGTCCCTCCACCCGCTCCCTAGTCATGAGTTCTTCGAGTCTCTTCTTGTCCGGCCCTCCAACATTGAGCTGCCCCGCCCCGACAAAGTCGCGCCCCTCGTAATTGTATATTTTACGGCCAACTGGTGTGGGGCCTGTAAGCGCCTAGATATCCCCAGCTTGATGTCTGTGCGCTCTGATGCCGTGTGGTACAAGTGCGATGTGGATGAGAACAATTACACCCCTGGTTTCTGTGGTGTCCGCTCTATTCCCGCCTTCCAGGCCGTTGTCAAGGGCCAGGCAATGCCGCTCTTTGGATCCAGCTCCAACCAGGCGGTTGCCTCCTGGTTGCAGAGCCTCCCCAGCGCTTGAACACAACTCTCCCCTAAGAGTAAGTAGCTATGTCAAATACCCCACTCGATGCCGACACGTTAGTTGTCGGCGCAGGGGTCGCAGGCCTTACAACGGCCCTCAAACTCCTCACACAACATCCTGACCGCAAAGTTGTTGTGTTAGAAAAATATGGAAAACTCGGCGGACGCGCTATGACCTTTAAGAAGGATGTACCAGGCGTCGGCCCAGTCCAATGGGAAAATGGTGCCGGCCGCATCCACGCCAGCCACAAACGCCTCTTGTCCGCCTTAAAACACTATGACCTTCATACCGCTCCGATTTCGCCCGACGCAGAATTCCGTCGCTGCAACCATCGTGGCTGCGTCAAACCTATACCAGACCACCTGGAAGAACTTCTACATACGTTTATCACACCCCTACAAGCTCTCTCTAAACACACCCTCGGCTCATATACACTTCTACAAGTCGCCAACGAAATCCACGGCCCTGAGCGCACAAAGGCACTGTTTGACCAATTCCCGTATTATACAGAAGTCCATCACTTACGTGCCGACCTTGCCTTGAAAACCTTCGCCGCTGAAATGGGAACGCGTGAAGCCTACAGTGTTCTCGTGGAAGGCTTCAGTGCGCTCATTGATGCCCTTGCTGCAGACATTCGCACACGCGGAGGTCACATTCGCCCCCGTCACACCCTTAAAAGTTACAGAGAACACTATGATGACGACGGGAAGTATTCGCATGTAGAGGCGGCAGTAGAAATCTACAACCCTGAGACGAAACAAACCTCCCAACACACCCTAAAAGTACGCCGGCTCATCCTTGCGTTACATGCGGATGCTTTACGGAAGCTCAAGCCGCTCCGTGCCTGGACCCCGCTAAAATACCTCGGCTCTGCACCACTTGTGCGCATCTACGCCATCTTCCCTAAAGGCAAAAATGGGCGCGTGTGGTTTGATGGTATGCCACGCACAATTACAACAAATACGCTACGCTACGTAATCCCTATTAACCCAGACAAAGGGATAATAATGATTTCTTATACGGACGGTCTTGATACGCGCCCGTGGTTCAAACTGGCCGATTCAGGGTCGCCCGAAAACACAGAGACCCTCCAGAAGAAACTGATGCACGAAGTGCGCCGCACATTTGGTCCAGACGTGCCCGAGCCACTGTACCTAAAAGCCCACCCATGGACTGTCGGTACGACGTACTGGAAGCCTGGAACATATGACGTGACAGCAATGAGTCGCGCCGCACACAAAGTATCACCGCACGTGTTTGTTACTGGCGAAGCTATTAGTCTCAATCAGGCGTGGATAGAAGGCGCGCTGGAGTCCGTGGAGACCATGTTTGACTTGCCAGAATTTAAGTGAGTCCATTAAGTAAATATGTCAGGTCAGCGTCATCCATGGTATCCATCGGGTGACCTGTTTCTACCGGCCAAGGCCCGTAGATTCCTTGAAACAGAACTTGTAGGGCGGCAGAGTGACACCTTCTACATCACCTACTGGTCCCTTATACATGCGGTTAGTGGGCTCCTGTTCGGATTTGCGATGTTCAAGATTTTTGCTGTCGTCGCAAACTACTACACAATCGCCCTACTAATCCATACGTGCTGGGAAATGTGGCAAGTCTTTATTGGCATGGCACACCCATTTGCCCTAAAAGGCAAAGGAAACATTGTAGATATAGTAATGGATACTGTGTTGTTTATGGCTGGTGCAGCAATGTATAAGGAACTATTACGCGGGTAGATTAGAAACGGAATGCCTTACGGAATCCATTGCTTATTTTCTTTCCAAGATTGTCTGCACCCTTAGCTGCCTTCTTGGCCTCTTCAGCGGTCTTTTCCGCTGCCCGTTTGGCCTCGGATGCTGCTTGCTCTGCAGCCTTGTCCGCGGCCCGTTTGGCCTCAGCAGCAGCCTGGTCTGCAATCTTCTTGGCCTCTGCGGCTGCCCGCTTCCCCTCTTCTGCCGCCCTTGCAGCCGCTTCCTCAGCTAGCCTTTGGGATGCCATAGCATCCTCCTGAATCTGCTTTGTATCCACCGAAACGCTCACATCAACCTCCACACCGACCAACGCGGCAAGCTCGCCATCCACGCCCACCGTTGCCACACCATCCCTAAATGTCGCCTGCCCACCCCCACCAGCCTCAAAGTGCTCCCCTATGCTGGCCCCTGCACCGACTGTAATAGAACCTTCACGTAAATTCTCGGTAGCAGTTCCACTAACCCCTGCAGCAGTCCCAATGGATGCATTGGCACCTACATCAATCCCATTTTCACCCACAGACATATGAGCATCGGCCTCCGTACCACTCTTTACATACGCCTCGCCTGTAGCTGCCACACCCACACCCTCATAGCCCACACTTGCCTCCACAGCAACCGTCGCAACTGTTGCATCTGAGTAGCTAGCTTCCACGCACACATTGTTCCCATCAAGGCCAGCCGACACAGACGCCTCCGTACCAGTCTTAAAACTGACTGATACAGATGCATCGGCATACTCGTTGCTTACGCTTGCCCCCGCCTCCACCTTAATAGTATTATCGTAAGACGCAGAAATACCAGACTCGCTGACCGATGCTGATGCACCGTTGCCACATGTAACACTTGCGTGAGACTCCATTGTTATACTATTATGGGTGGAATTGTTATTTGTTTGAAAAATTTGAAGACTCGTCCAACTAACCCTAAAAGCCACCTAACCGTCAGCCATGTCCCACGCCAAGCTCCTTGAAGACATCATCCTCCATGCCCCCGCTGCTCCGTCGGCCAAGCCCTACGCCATCTTTGACTTTGATGGCACACTGGTGAAGCCCAAAGATGGCCGCCAGTTTCCGCGCAGCGTCAGCGACTGGCAGTACCTCCGCCCCAGTGTGCCTGCCACTCTCCGCGCTTACGCCGCCACTCATACACTCGTAATCGTCACAGACCAAAGTAAGCCCTGGAAGGTTGATATGATCCACGCAGTCCTGATCGACCTAGCTCTTCCAGAGCTTCCCACAGTTGTCATCGGAGTCAAAACACAGAAACCCTCTACAGCACTCTTCACGTCGGTCTTTCCCTCATTCCTCCCTTCAGGCACCTTCTATGTCGGCGACGCGGCCGGTCGCCCAGGGGATTGGTCGGACCGCGATAAGGCCTTTGCACAGGCCCTCAGCATCCCATTCAAGGTCCCTGAAGAGGTATTTCCAATGCCGGCTCCTGCGCCTGCCGCACCTCAACCCCTAACAGTCCAACCTGCGGGCCACCGTGAAATCGTTATCCTGTGTGGCTATCCTGCTTCAGGGAAATCCACGTTGGCCGGCCGTGTGTTTGAAGCCGCAGGATACCATATTACCAGCGGTGATGTACATAAAACCGCTGCTAAAATGAAAAAAGATGCACTTGTCCATGGCCTACAAGCCGACAAGTCTGTTGTGTTTGACAGCACCGCAGGGACCGTGGAGAAACGTGCGGAGTTCATTGCGTTCGCGAAGGCTCATGACCTACCAGCCCGTATTGTGTGGATTCAGACACAGATTGAAGTCGCCATGGAGTACAATAAAGAACGCGCGTTAGCTGGCGGGGCAAACGTGCCGGCGATTGCGTTCTACACCTTTCGGAAACACTTTGTGGCGCCGAGCGAAGCCGAAGGCGCGACCATCATATTACTTCCCACTGTGTGTTAATGTAGGATGTGTAGGAGGCATCGGAGGTGGTGGTGAGCTAGTCTTGCGCCGGCGATGTGTTATAGGGCTACGATTAACGTTATTATATTCTTCTGTTATAGGTGTCAGTTTTGGACTAAATTTACGTAGCTTACCAGTGCGATGCATTAGTTTTCGCATTATTCTCTGTCTGCTGCCACCTTTCTTAACAAAATATGTAGGTGGGCGCCGTTTTAAAATGTTTTCAAATGCTTTAACACTGTTTCTAACACTAGTAGTTTGTTTTTTAGAATTAGGCTTACTACTAGGTGCTTTACTAGTTACTCTAAAACTTGATGGTATTCGAATTACAGGTTCGGGTTTGTTCCATGTAGTGGGGAGTTTTGCGTGTCCTGACATTCTACATTAATGCCATACTTTCTTGGGCTCATCGGACGGGGACAACGGGACGGTGAAAACGGGAGCCGACGTGGTACGTGAGATGTGACGGCGAATGGGCATCAGGCGACTCGGGTGCCACACTTGCGGGCCCATATGGAACTTCTGCTTCGGAGACTCAGGGTCATCCAGGTCCAGGCCAATACGCACTGCCTCGGCACCCTTGTAATCCTCAAAGCCCTCCTTGATTGTCGGGCGGCGCGCAAAGATCCGTAGAATCCACAGCTCAGCCTTGTCCATCAGGCGGTCCAGACTTTGTCCCACACCACAATAATAGTAGAATCCAATTCCAAGGAAGAACAATAGCGTGATAGACGCGCCGGTCCACATCTGTTCGTAATATGACTGACCCTTGACATAGTCGTCAAAGGTCATGGGCATGTAAGGCTTGGTGCGAAGGAGCATTTGGGGCTTGTAGTGGTAGGCGGTACCTTACCGCCCAGACCGGACTGGCTTCAAATTTTTCCGCCAATAAAAATTCTAAGGTATTTTCTATTGTTTTGTTTTTTCTGGGCGCAGCAATTCACTACACACTCTAATAGTGACACACACTGAACCCTTCGGGTACAGGCTCATCAATAGGAATCTCACGCAGCGTATAGCGATTTCCATCCACCTTCGTAATCTGTTTTACACCGCGCTTCTCACGGTCAGCACGTACTTGGCGAATACGCTGGTCCGAGCGAATGCTAACTTCAGCCCCTTTGCAAATTTCTTGCAAGACTGCAAGTTTTCGTGCGAATGCAATTAGGGCGAACTCACGAACATAGTCGCTGATGTCAGCCCACCGTGGGTCTGTTTCCACGGGGTCATCACTGGGAGGCGCGGGAAGAGGGTAGCCGTCCTCGTCTAGATATTGATGACGCTCGTAGCGCTCCTCGCCATCTTCACACTCTTCATACTCTTCATTGTCCATCAAGTCTTCGGGATAGTAGCGTTGGAGAATCAAGAAGTCAATTGAATCACACGTGCGCGCATAGGAGCGTGCGCGATGCTTGAAGAAGATGAGTGTCTCAAACTCCTTGGACTCGGCCGGCTTGTCCTCGTTCAAGTACTCCCGCATGGCCGCTACTGCAGGCAGGCAGTACTCATCCATGTACTCGCGCCAGCGACGACCTACATACGTGCGCACATACTCTTGTTCTTCGTCTGTAAATTCCTTCTCGGTTGGGACAAACACGCTGTCGTCACGTGCTTTTTCTTCCATTTCATCCAGGTCCTTCAAGTACTCGGCGGGCTTGAAGGATACATCACGGGGCTTGGGTTCGGCTTGGGCTTGGGCTGACATTGGTAAGGCTTGTAGGGGTTGCACGAGGGCAGCTTCTTTTGCCCTCTCTCCCGCTCTTCAAATTTTTTGGCTCCGCCACTTCCACGCGGGGAATATGTGTTTCCTATAATAGTCTTCGTTCAGTGGCTCTATAATAGCGTCATAGGCAGGTCCGTCAATCGTCTCGTCCCAGGTTTTGTCAGATTCGGGACAGAAGATCCAGTGCAACGTATTGACAGCTCCTGTGTAGGAAATCTGGAGCTGTGTTGCGTTGTCAGCATAGGCAATGACGTCCTTCATAAGCCGGTCACGCACTCCCACCATATGCTCCACAACATTCTGGAAAGTCTTTGGTGGAGGTGGAGGCAAGGCTGCAAGTTGGGCCTGGACTTGCTCCAGAAGGGTAGGTGGCATATGTGGCTCAACGGGCTCTGCAACCACAGCATCCTCAGGCGCACAATTCCACACAACATCCTCCGTAACAGTTCCAGGGACTTCCTCTGGTTTAGGTTCGGCTTGGGGTTCGCCGCGGCGGCATCGGCAAAGGCATTTACAGAAGGCTTGAAAGACCATGGTAGGTGTTACTCGGACCTAGCTTAGGCACAGATTTCCATTTTTTCCCGCAAGCCAACGCGTCAAACCCAAATTTCTACCCTACTAATAATGAGCGGCGACCAAGCCCGTAGAATCTATGAACTCCTAGAATCCCACCTACCAGCAAAATCACGGGAGAAGGCCGACCTCGGCGAAGTATTTACACCCGTGGAAATGATCCAAACTATTTATGATAATTTCCCAAAGGCGCTCCTTGCCGACCCTAAAAGTACCTTTCTGGACCCGGCTGCAGGTATAGGGAATTTTGGTGTGGTGTTGTATTTTACCCTTATGAACACGTTAGCTACAAAGCTGCCAAATAAAGCAAAACGGTCAGCCCATATTTTGGAAAAGATGATTTACATGGTGGAACTAAATTCAGCAAATACTGTCACGGCCCGCAAAATATTTGCCGACCTGGACTCCAACGCGACGCCAAATATTGCCCAAGAAGATTTCCTCAAGATTTCGGACGGAAATCAAGGGCTGAAATACAAAGACTGGCCCACACACTATACAGCTGTAATAGGAAACCCCCCTTACAATATTGGGGGCACGGGCTTAGAAGGGCAGAAGCGCGCCCACATCCCCTTTACGGAGCGAGGCCTCAAAATCTTGGAACCCCGTGGGTTCTTGGCCTACATTTGTCCGCCGAGTTACCGCGAAGCCGGCACACCGATGAACGCCCTTTTTAAAGAGGCCAAGGGACATTTCTCCTATATCCGCATTTACGGAGCCAAGGAAACATTTAAATTATTTAAAATACAAGGCCGCGTGGATGGATTTATTTACCAGCGGGACGTGCCAGGGAAAACTACAATAGACGATGAATACCAAATCCATACATCAGGTCTCGCCCTAGACCTGGACAATCACATACCGAATTTCGCCCATGGGATGTTTGCCAAGCTTCTCGCCCAGGTCCAGCGCTTCGGCAAGCCGAAGGCCTACCGCACCACAGAGCAATCCACGACGAAGGCCGCGACCTTCAACTGTGCCTCTGGCCGGCACCGCGTACTCCACCTAATAGTCAAGGAGGGCCGGCGTGTGTATCGCACTTCCTATAAAAGCCCCCTTACTACTACACCAAAGTTGTTTGTGAATGGTCTCGGGCTCCCCTACGTGTATTATGATAGCACAGGTAAGTACCACCCTAGCCAGAGCCCTGTGATTGTAGAGCGTCCATCAGCGCAGTTGGTGCGGTTTGCGAAGAGCCCGTATTTCTATTGTCTTGCGTGGGGCCTCAGGCTCACAGGTAATAACACACTTCCATACACATTTGATTACGTCCCAAATTTCGGACCTAAATACACATTTGACGCCTTCGTCGCAAGTCTAACAGCCGATGAAAAAGAATTTGTGGCAAAACATTTTGCTGTGCCGACATATGCCGACAAGGATTTGATTGAGCCGTGCGCTGGCCGCAATAAGACGCGGAAGGTGCGGAAGTAGTTTATTTTATGTTTCAATTACACACCGTTCTTCCTTGTGTTCAATGTCAATATTGACATAGGATGTTAGTGCTGACCCCTGCGCACCTACAATGGGGTATGATGCAACTTCAGGGTGTTCCGTTAGGATGCGCGTAAGAGTGTCACATAGTTCCTTGACAGTGAGACCATAGAGGTTAATGCTTGCGTTGGACTTGGTTTCAGTTGTAGAAGCTGCTGCTTCTGCAAATTCGGCGAACGGGCTTGACTTGGAGGACATGGCTAGCGTGTGAGGGCGACACTAACCCTCGTGTGTGGCATGCGCTTCAAATTTTTTCCAACAAACATCTCACAAATACTCTAATAGCCCTAACCTAGAAAATCACATAAAAATGTTCGCAGGAGTTTGTTATTGTTTGTTTTCATACGACACACATGCTTAATACTTTAGTGCCTTGTACTTGTCGCACACATCGTACAGTTTGTTGATCAGCGTACGCCTGTGCTGCTTTTCCTCGGCCGTGAAGTGCGCATAGAATGTGTAAGGGTTGGACATGTGTCCTAGCCATGACACACACACCGCACGGATTTGATCGGCTTTCGTCATACTTACACGGCGGTAGTCAGGATAGTCGCGCAGAGCCTCTAGAGTCACTGGCGATTCTACCAGATAGTTATACGCGGCTAAACAGCGCTCCAGGTTTTTGTTTCTGTCCGCATCGTCCTTGACACCATGTGAGAAGGTCTCACTGGCAGCCAGGAGTTCGCGATTCTTTGCGACCCATTCGCTTTCTGCATCTTCGCCTACAGCTGCAGTGAATGTTTCACTAGCTGCCTCATGCAAACGTGCAGGCTGTGGCATAGACTCCATCGGCGGGTACTTAGGGAAGTCGCATGTTGGGCCAGCGGTTGCAGCGGTGGGCTCCGCAGCAACCTCCTCCTCTTCCCTGGACTCCCCAGAGAAAGAGCAGCAGTCACAGTCATTAGACTCGCTGTCTGATTCTTCGTCATTGTAATAGAAGTTTGAACGGTCATTGATAACCACTAGATCCAACTTAGAGTCGTACGCTGCGTTCATGCGTACGTGGCAATCAAGGAACAGTTCCGCATCTCTGCCATTCGACACCAACTCGCACATGATGCCCACGCGGGCCTCGGCAAGTTGGAGTTCAAAGGCGGCGCGCGCACGCTCAATGATTTCGTCCGCAATCGAGTTGTAGGACATCATACTAGATGCTGGCTCGGTTGCGGAAGGGGCTTGGGTTAGCGAAGCAATCGTAGAGCGGGTGGAAGGCTTGGAAGACATAAGGCTTGAGTTATTGGCACAGCAGCACAGCTTATGTTCCACGCCATCATATGTTCAATTTTTCTAAGCTCAGAACCCGCCCATAACAACCTTAATAGCTATAACTTAGAAACCACATAAAAATGTTCGTAGGATTTGTATGTGTTTTTTGTTTTTTTGTGTGCGCGCCCCCTTAACACTCATCCAAGTACGCCCCACATGCACTGATGAGTTGATTTGCCAGCGCCTCAAACTCATCCTCCTGTGCGCGCGTGTAAGAGTCGTAACACTTGCACTTGGCGTGCATATGGTTCAGCAATACATGGCAGTGCTCACGCAGGTCCTCCGCCTTGAGCCGTGTAACTTCTACCATCTGTGGGAAAGTGCGAAGAATCACACGACTCTCAGGTGCCTCCAGAAGGTGCTTGTAGATGGCAAGGGCGGCTTTCAACTGGCCCTCTTTTTTGTAGAATCCCGCCTCATATGTCTGGGCGTAGTCAAATGAGGCCATGTGTGTCCGAAACGTAGCACACCATTCGGCGAACTTGGCTGCGCCAATTTCCGCCTCAACTGCACGCTTTTTCATCTCTTTGATTCGCCGAGACTGGCGGGCCGGCGGGGTAAAGACCCTGTACTCAAACTCACTGTACGGGCACTTAGGGGCCTCGGACTCAGCATCGGACTCTGGCTCACCACAGAAGTCGCAACATGATTCCTCGTCTGGCTTACCACACTCTTCCCCGTTGCACTCGCCACAGTCGCAGTCGCCGTCGTACCTCGCCCGAGCGAGGCATTGCCGTACCACGGTACGGTACATGTTGCACACAATAACCAGGTCAAGTTTCTTGTCGTAGGCGCCCTCAAACCTGACGCCACATTCAATGTAGGCACCGTCCTCCACACCGTCGCGCAGGAGGTCACGGACGATGCCAGCGCGGGCCTCTGCGAGCTGTTTCTCAAACTCCGCACGGGCGCGCTCCACAAGCTCGTCCGCAATGGAGTTGATGATTTCCATATTGTTAGCGTGCTTGGCAGCACGGGCTTGGGAACGGGTGAAAGGCTTGGAAGACATAAGGCTTGTAGGACTTAGAGGTACGATACACCTTTCGAGCCCAGGAAGGTTCAAATTTTTCACATCACACCAACCCTAATAGTCCCAATAAAAAGTTCCTAGTGTATGTATTTGTTTTTCTATTACGTAAGTACTCACTCACATGCCTAATAGTAACGGTCTTCTAGATCCGTTCCACAAAGTCCGCGACAGGCATCAATGCACCCACACAGCAGTACTCCGCAGTCGTGGTCACAATCAGGGTTTCCACACCCTTCACAGAGACCAATTGTCGCCAGGCGTTTAGCGCGGGCGGCCTCACGGACCTCCTCCACTAGTGTAGGGATTGAGATAGTAACACACTGGAGGTATGGATTACCCCATGCTGTAGTACCATCCAGTGTGAGATAGACCTTGCAGACATTTCCATTTACAAGAATCTTTGCTCGTATGATACTAAGAGTTTCTGTGAGAGAGTCTAGTGAGTGGGCCATGTACTCGCAGTCGTCGTGCCAGTTTGCGGCACGTAGTTGGACATCAAAGACCTCATTTGGAAAGCGCCCACAGCGGCCCTCAAAGTAGGTAAGGGTAGCTGCAATGACTTCTTCATAGGACTCGTAGATGGTGGTGTGGGTTTCTCTTGCTTGGTCGCGGTGGGCAAACTGTTCGTACTTGACTTCAATGGTTGGCATGGCTTGGAAGAGAGGGCTTGGATTCGCGGTCAGAGGGCTGCGCACACGACTATACCACCTACAGGTGTATCAATTTTTTCTCACCACACACCCCTAATAGTAACTCCAAAGCGCACATAAAAAAGTTCAAAGGAGTCGTGATGTTTTTTTGTTTTTTTGTTTTTGTGTGGGGTGGCCAATGTTGTTTAGGCAGTGGGGTCGGCAACGGACTTGTCAAAGGTCTTGGTCGCCTCATTGAAGAGGCCGACATAGACCATCTCATCGCCGTTGGCAATCCAGCTGTGGCCGGTGGGGATGCGGTAGTAGGTGGTGGTGCCGACGACGAAGGGGGTCAGGTCGGCCTCCTCTTCTGCAGGGGCGCCGGCGCCGCCAGTGGCTGCAGCGGCCTTGGCGGCCTTGTTTGCAGCGCGAGTGGCGGCGGCCTTGGCCTTCTGCTCATCGGTCATCTTGGTGCCCTTGGGGCGGCCGCGCTTCTTGGCGGCATCGGATGAGGTAGAGGAGGCGACACCTGAGTCAGATGAGGAGCCATCGGCGACCTCAGAGGGGGCAATGGGATGTGCCGCGAGCCAGGCCTCAAAGGCGAGGTTCGTGGGACCCATACCCTCCTCAGGGTCGTCCTTGAGAGACTTGGCCTGCTCAACACGCTCGGCGAAGGGCGTCTTCTTGTACTCAGGGTCCGCGGCAGTGAGCGTCTCAGTGAGGTAGCTCACGTAACGGTTCCAACGAGACGGGCCGCGCTTCTTCTTAGGCGCCTTATCAGCAGCGGGGGCGGCTGATTGAGCGACTGTGGTAGTTGCGACGGCGACTGATGAGCTGACGCCGAGAAGGGCCTTGACTTCGTTCTTGAGTGCCGTGTTGGTCAGCTCCACTTGCTCAAGGCGAGCAAGGATGGAGTGGAGGGTAGTGGCAGAGACAGTGACAGTGGAGGACATTTGGGCTTGGGGGCTTGGGGCTTGGTGGGCTGTGGGCTTGAGCTTGGACGGCGTGCCTTTTAGTAGCGGCCGGCAAGGGGCTTCAATTTTTTATATTTCACATAGGGTCTATTAGGACGTGAAAAATAATAGGCGACCTCCATTGAGGTCGCCACGTTGCAATAAAACCCCCTGCCAGAGGCCCCCACCCTACTAGTCCTATTAGAGGGTGTAAGTGTAGTAGCAGTGACCTACTACATAAAAAACCAATGGCTTTCGCCTTTTTTGTTTGGTTTTTTGTGGGTTTATGCTTATTATGTTTGGTTTTGTGAATATACAGTCTTATTATAGTCGGTTTTGTGTTTAGGGGGAGTGGGGCTTACCAGTCACTGTCGTCCGAGTCGTAGCAGTGGCAGCGGCAGACGTCTATACAGCGTCCGCAGCCTTGGCCGCCACCGCGCTCCCACTCGTCCCACTCCTCGCGGTCGTGCTCCTCCTGGAAGGCGCGCATCTCCTCTTCTTCCGCACGACTGTAGTCGTGGGGATAGTAGGGGTCGTCTTCAGGGTCGTCGATGACGCCAGGGGTGCGGCCATCGTACTCGGTAGAGGGCAACCCCGTTCCGTTGGACTCTTCGTCAGGGATGTGACGGTCAATGGTGAGTTCAAGGCCAAGGGTGTCAGAGGCAGTGAGGAAGGTGAGCTGGAGGGGGAGCTGGGACATCTGGACGCTCTCCAAGGCCTTCCAGAGTTCTTGGAGGTCGTCTAGGGAGTTCCAGCGGTCCAGGTAGTCGCCGGGCTCGCGGGGCTTCAGACGGATGAGGTCCCAGCTGTCCCAGCCGTTGGTGGCGCGGAGTTCCCAATGGACGATGTTCTCGGGCTTGTAGGCCTCGTACGAGCGCCTGACAAACTTGAGCACATTAGTGCAGATGTCCAATTGAGTATCCACAGCCAAGCCGCCGCCAGGAACCATCAAGCCGCCATACAAGACCCTCCAGTTGAGGGCAAACGGACCCACAAGAGGCCCGCCGCTTGGTGGCTCGGGTTTTGGTGCGGGGATGGCCCACTCGTTTTCGACCTTGGGGTTGTACTCTTGGAAGTCCTTGGCGGTGAGCCCACAGCCGATTCCGCGGCAGTCAGGACAGCAGCGGGGACAGCGGATGGGAGCATCGTCATCTTCACCACCCGCCCCGCCCCCCACTACCGATGTTTCTTCGGGTTCAGGGGGAGCAGCACGGAACTGGCGCGCACGCTCGGCTCGCTCGGAGATACGCTTGCGCATACCTACAAGGGAGTCGTGCATGCACCCAGGGGTGAAGGGACAGTCCGAGAGGACGGAGTACATGGAATGAGCGGTCTCGTACTCGTTCCACAGCAGCCATAGGTCGTATGGCAGCTCTTCAATCACCTCTCCTGCGAGTTGTCGCCGTGTGATGTCCCAGAACGCGGTGTCCAGGTACTTTTGCACGGGGTTCATCACAATCCATCGGATTTCCTCGGATAGCGCACTGGCGTAGTGGCTATCGGCGCAGTCAGAGTCCAGCCAGTCCTGTTTCAAGGACGTGTCCAGCTTCTGAAGGCCTTCCTGGAAGGTCCGACGAATCTCGTGGGGAGATGGTTGGGGGGGTGCCTCGGTGGTGGTGGAGGCAGGGGTGGGGGCCGCCGAAGCGGTGGGAGGTGAAGCAAGAAGGGAGATAGAATACCGGTTAAGGGCGGGGTGGCGGGTACGCGCCTGAGACCGACGAAGGAAGACTCCCTCGCCAGCCCAATCCGCTTCTACGCCTATTAAGCCGTTTGACGGGCACGAAAGGTCGCGAACGTTGCTTAGCTCCATGCTAGAACCCACAATACTACACCCACAAGCCACTGCATTCTACAGCTCGCCTTTATACGTGTTCTGATGCCCGAGAGGCGCCTTGCGGCGCCAACCAGCCCCACCCACTACAGGTGGGGCCGTACAGCCCTGTCGCGAAGCCATGGAAGCCTCTACCCCCACACTACTTGGGGACGACCACTTATACTGAGCCAGATATTCTCACGTGTGGATGCAGCACTATGGACCCCTTGCACTCACCAGCCGCCCTGAAAGACGACCAGCTGTGCAAAGCTCCTGTGCCCAAGCGCACAACCCACCAATCCAGGGGCAGACAGAGTGGGTACAAGCCACTCTGGCCGAGCCAGTAACTATTGATGGGGGGCGGCCAGGGCAGTTTACACCTCCAGCGTCCGCAGACGCCTTCAACGGTGGCTTACCTCTAGCCTAACCACAGCACCTTCTCGGCCGCTGTGGCTAGTCTTTAGTGGGGCAAAAACCCCAATTTCAATTTTTATTTCTACTTGAAAATGACCCCCATAATAGGCACCCGCTATTACGCATACACCCCTAATAGGCCCTTATTTCAAGTACATAAAAAAATTGAAATAGAGGGGTTTGCCCCATTAAAGACCACCCAGCCACAGGGGTATAAAGACTGTGGGCCAACGGCGAAAGCTGGAGGCGTGGGGCGGGGTGTAGGGCCGACTTGTCGGTGGTTGTGCGGCGACGCGTGGCCAACAGTATGTGCCTGGCTGACCCTGACCGTTGTATTGCGGAGGACGGAGCGTACAACAAGCCTTCCATAGCAGGCTTACCTAAATTAGCTATGGACCCAGCGCATGAACACTCTACACATGCGTATAAGCCTTCCTGGGGCTGAAACAATACACAGGCGGAGGTGCCAAATAGCCAACCCGAGAGGGAGGGGCAGGTGGGCATCACGAACGGGCTGCGAGAGTGGGGCAGCGACGGCATTGCAGGGGTCCTGACCCTGGGGCTTTAATGCCGAAAATCAGGCGGAGGTGCCAAGTAGCTAACCCGAAAGGGAGGGGCAGGTGGGCATCACGAAGTGCTGCGAGAGTGGGGCAGCTACGCATTGCAGGGGTCCTGACCCTGGGGCTTTAATGCCGAAAATCAGGCGGAGGTGCTAGATTGACCACCCACAGGGTGGTAGGTGGGCATCACGAAGTGCTGCGAGCGTGGGGCAGCAATGGAACAAGGCGGGGCGTAAGCCCCCATTTTTCCATGGGCGTCCGTTTGGGCGCCCATTTTTTTATGTGACCTTGCCCAATTACACATATCACACCCTAATAGCCAGCACGTCAAATGGCAATAAATTTGAAGTCTATAAAGGGCTGTTGTTCAACCTACAAGCCCACCAACTGAACCCTACAAGCCCACCCAATGACCACGCCCATACCAGCAAGCATCAAGATAAAACTCAAGCCCTTAGTGGCTGCACCCGTAATACCAAAGGTTCGCACAGAAGACACTGGCAAGAAGTTTGAGATGGCCATCTGTCTCGCCTATGGTATCCCATACAAGGGAGCCTACAAATACGATATGGCGGCTCCTCAAGCCTTAGCCGGTCGCCTCACACCCCTAAAAGCCCTCTTCCCAGCGTGTGAGCACACGGCTAGTAAGGGGTCTCGTTACGACTACACGGCGGTTGCCGACCCCACAAAGCACTTGTCTGCCAAATCAACCAAGAAGGGTTGCGGTAAAGTCGCACCTCAGGTCATCGGCCAAGCCCAACCAGAGAAGTTCTGTGAGGTCCTTGGTCTCACGTGGGAGTCAGTCCCAAAGCTAAAGGAGACCATTCAGACAATGAGTGTCTCTAGTCTCCTCAGCACCTTGTTTGCATATACATTTGACTGCCCCACGATTTACTACAATGAGGACACATCCAAGATTCGCTTCATCACCCCTAAAAGCCCCATTGATTGGTCTGCTTATTCATACTCGTGGACACAGCACTGGTCGTCGTGGAACAACTCATCCACGCTCAAAATCACTGCGCCAAGCGGCAAAGAGTACGCGCTGGTTGAATTCCAGTTCCACACAGCGAGTCGCACAAATATGGCCGTGCGCTGGTGCTATGACAACGTCCTTGACATCTTTGCCGACCACTTTACTATTGTGAGTCTCTAATGGGCGGCATTATCATCACACTAAAATTATACAAGGAGCACTTCCCGTATTTTTGTAATACAATGTATAGGTTTGTTGAAAAATTGAATCACACGACCAACTAGTAGTCAGTCGCCAAGTTACAGTCCACGCTTTACAACCTCACGCCAAATGTCCCACGCCGAAGTTATGATTGCCTATGTCAACACACACACCCTTCGCATTATGCAAGACCGCTTCAAGGAAGCCAACTACACCCTTGTGTCAAAAACCCACAGTACTCGTATTGGTCCTGGTACAATCATTGTGATTGTTAATACAGACACATTAGACATCATTATGACAGTCAAAGCATCTGGTTCAACAGTCTATTCTCCAGTAAGGTCTGGTAGTGAGTTACGCCCTTATGTGATTCCTATCAGCCCTATTAGTATTCGTGAGGTGTCTATATCACTGAGAGACCTTGCGAGTCGCCTGCAAATCACTGATACGTCGGCACGTACAAATCTTACAAAGCTCACTCCAATTGAGTATTCTCGCCCATTTATTAAAACAGACAATGAGGCGGAACTAGTGGCGGCATATGTATCCATCATAAAAGACCTCTACAAGGTCAAGTTGCGTCTATGCCACGTCGCGAATCCAACCAAGAAGCCCACTGACTCCGTACCAACGTCCATCAAAATTCGTCTCCAGCAACGCTCTGTGAGTCCTTCCAATGCACCTGCACCACCTCAGATTCCAAAGCCTGAGCCGATGCCAATTGTAGAGGAGGTAATGGCATCTCCTCCCCCAGAACTCACAACACCCCTACTTGTCAAATCACCAGACAGCTCATTGGAGCATAGTAGTTATGTCACGGCAATCACGTGGTTATGTATTCTTGCCACGCTATTTGTTGTCTATATGCGGCTCACAGAGCCTAACTACAATGACGATTTACATCTGTTAAGGCTCCCTGGACCGCCATTATATGGTCTTGAAGATAGTGTGTTACCAAATACTCATTTACGCCATACAGGGGTTTGGTAAATACTATATATATAGTACTATAACACAGATAATAAAACAACAAATACAACATACTATAATTAATTTTTATGCAATGAATTAATAGTAATAAAAATATGTGCTATATATTTTTATTCTATTAAACACTAGTAACCTTTATTTTACTTGCGATTTTTACGACTAGATTTACGGTTTGCTTTGCGGCGACGAGTATTTCGTTTGCGATTTCTGCGACCACCTTCTTCATGAAATTTATAGCGCCTTGCAGGGCGGATAACTTTATTATTATTATTATTAGTATTATTAAATAAAATATTTGGTTTATATGGATCATATGGAACATATGAATTATTATTTTCATTATTTAGGCCATTATTTTGGCCATTAATTTGGCCATTATTTTGGCCATTAATTTGGCCATTATTTGATATTTCATTGGTCCCAACACTGGAAGCTGAGTTATTAATAGGTATTCTAACATGTATATCAACATCTGCACTTTTTATATTATTCGTACCAGGGTACATTACAATATTTCTTACTACTGTCCTAATAATACGATATGCCATACGTAAATTACCCATATCTTGCAATTGTATAACACGGCTATTTGCTAAATTAATAACTTCTTCTTCAGATAACACATATGTACTGTCACCAAGAACATCTTCATCAAGTTCTGTTAAGCCTTCGTCAGGAATTACAATTGGTACGCCATTATCCAATATATGGAGTTTAACACTACGTTCGTCCATTTCTATTATAACTTTACATAATTTAGTATGTTATCTAGTACCGGGTAGGTATCAAAAAAATACACACATAATAGAAAGTATAATGTCTTGTACTTGCAAATCTGGAAAGATTCGCCGTGTGTCTTTTACCCGCAAATCAGGTCGCCGCGTGAAATCCCGCTGTGTGCGGAATATGGGCGCACCCGGTAAATGGACTGCAAAGCACCGCTCTGCTGGTATTGGTCCCCTCAAGCAGGGTCGCCTCGCCAAGTTCGGCTACAACTCTACGAAGCGCGCCGGCCTCCGTCGTCAGGCCCTCCGTAAGGCTGTGAAGTCCGAGGGCAAGACTGCCGTTCTCCGTATGCTCCAGGCCGTCGCCACTTATACCAAGCGCACAAGCCCCAAGAAGTCCGCACTCTTCCTCTCTGATCGGGCTGCAGTCGCCAAGATGAAGTAAAGACTCATTAATTCACTCACAATACACCCCTAATAGTATTTTTTATAAAACTACTAGTAGAGATGACATCACTCCTCCGTCGATATGCCACATTCGAAGCCCATCAGCGTCCGACAGTGGGTGATACCAAGACTTCCGTTGTATCCGTCGATCACCTTGGCTGGCTCAAGTGCGATGGCCGTTCGCTAAGTACGAGTGAGTGGCGGATATTGTTCAGTATAATTGGTTACTCCTTCGGTGGCTCTGGCTCTACATTTAACCTTCCGTCCCCTGCTGGTCGCGTGATGGGTATTGCTGGTGCAGACCCATTAAGTGTTCTTACAACGCGATTAATTGGTGCTACAACAGGTACTGAGACACATACACTCACAATTGCTGAAATGCCATCACACAGCCACGGTGGTTTTACTGGTGATACAACTTTAACAGAGTCTCCTGCAGCAGTTACTAGTGTTACTGCAAATAACGAAAATAAGGGTATTAATGTTGCCGGTACAGCAGGCGTTACTACAAGTATTACTGTAGCTACAGATGCAACTACTATAACTCCCAACCCTCATAACCACACAATTACGGCCCAAGGTGGTGGTGCTGCACACAACAACATGCAGCCCACACTTTTCCTCGGCAATCTCTTCATCTACTCAGGTATTCCCACGTATGGTACATGGCCCGTCACAACTCTCGGTGCAAACTACGACCCTCTTGTCCAGTAAAAAATTTGAATTCCAGTTCTACTTAATAAACTGGCACCCACCTCTACAAGCCCTATGTCCGTCGCCCTCAAGCCCATTTACGAAGAAACCATCATGGCCATCAAGGCCGCCTGTGAGTCCATTAACGTCTCTTTCACGACTGCCGCCACAGATGGCCGCATCAGCAGCGCTATGAAAGAGTCTGAATACCTCACCACCCTAAAAACCGCGCTTCCAGCCCACTTCACCATAGAAATCGCCAAGGACCGTCATTGGTACGATGTACGCATCAATGACATTCCAATTAACCTAAAACTCACTACAGGCGGAACCGACAACGCCTTCAATAAGGTCGCTCTCATCTACACTATTACAGGTGTAGAGCCAGCCAAGCGAAATATGAACTTCAATGAGCTCTGGGCACACCTAAAACACAAAGCAACCCCAAAGAAACGCACCCGCGACCGTCAGACCGAATACCACTACCTTGTTGTGGATAAATCGACGGGCCGCACGCTCCTCAAATCCATCCTTGACATCCACACCTACAAGTCGAACCCATGCAATGATATGCAAATCAACTGGACCAATGAGTTCCGCAACTTGGACTATTACAGCACGGATGAGGGATATCAAGCAAAAATCATAGAACTTATTGAATGTGTGCAGTGTTCTCTCCGCAAAATTATAGATACCACCAAGGTCTTTGCAGACGGTCATGCAGCCTCGTTGTTTATTGTTTATCCTCCACGCTCAATATCCGATTATGAAGACCCTTAGACCAAAGGTCCCCTTAAATCATCATACAACACAACTGCTTCTGTCCCATCTTAAACCGTCCAGCGTACATATAATTTTTCTTGCATTCTTCACTATTGAGCCGTGCAAGAACAGTGTCTAAATCCACCGCTGCCCCAGCCCGAGGAATCATGCAAAGCAGCCCGCCCCCGAAGTATCCAACCACACCCCTAAAAGCCACCACCGCGTTCCGTGTCAGGGTCCGCACATAGATACACGGCCGTCCTGCCGCTTCTCGCATTACTCGGATGTTCCGCGGCGCACCCCATTCATACCAATTGTGCTCACCGAAGGACCGAATCCCGCGCCCTAACAGTTCCGCTTTGTGGGCAAGTAGGTGTGCATCAACAACAGCATTGCCTGTAGGGAAACTCTCTGCGAAGATGAAGCGTTCCTGCCGACCCTCATCTACAAGCACCGACATACTGCCAAACGGCTGCTTATACACTTCATCGCGCCCTGATACAAGCCCTACATATACATCAAACTGCTCTTCCACCGGTCGCCCAGGAATGCCATTTACATCCCCAAATGTCAAGACGCCGCGCACGGATGTGTAAATCCGCCGCACTCCATTGACCACACATGCGTTCCCTAATAGTCCTTTTTGATACCGAAATACGACCACATCAATCGCCGCTCCTTCAAAGAGCCGTTCATCGGCTGGAAAGCTGAAGTCCGTGAAACTTCCTGCGCCCACCATTTTTGCTATTAGGGGTGCTGCGTGGGTAAGCTTGAGGAAATCCGAGGGGACGATGAACACCAGCTCGCCGTCGTCATCCAGCGCCTCAAAGCAGGCTGCGATAAACTTCAGGTACAAATTCCCAGAGCGCTGTTTGACATATGGAGGATTGCCGATGATGGTTTTGAATTTGCGTCCAAGGTTCTCAGCTCCAGCCAAGAAATCTCCATAGACAACATGCTGGGCTGGACCAAAACTCACAACGGGCTTCACGCGCGTATCAATCTCATAACACACCATGGGATATGCCGCATCAGCGGCCAAGAACGGCTGTAGCAGATGGCCGGCACCAAACGACGGCTCTAATAGTAGCTCACCGCAGTGCCGCACGTAGTTATATACTGTCGCTTGTAGGCTTGGGCTAACAGTGAAATATTGACCAAGTTCTTTTATAGATGTCATTGTGTGGGTGCTGAGTCAGCACCAGAACCAGCGTCGTCAAATTTTGGTGAGTCATCACACTTAAAATCACAATTTAACAATGGATTTTCAATACGATGGTCTTGAATGAACTTTACAACTGTATTCCACGCGTAATCAGGAATAAGTGGTTCTAAGTCACGTAAATCATAAAATACTGCTGCTGTTAGTAGTTTATCAACTAAATTATATTCGTATGATGTACCAGAGCACAACATTTGGACAATACACATTTTGTCTTCTTCTTTTTTAAATACGGGGTACATATTAGACTGAATTACTTCAGGCATAGTAAATACTCCTACTGATAATTCTGGATGCCCTACAAGTAAGGTATTGACAACTTCTTGATCAAGTCTATTAGATGATGCAATTGTATCACGAACAGTTGTAAAAAATGCAAGTGTGGTTGGTGTGCATTTAATAAGACTAAATCCAATGTTTAGTATATTATTTTCAAGATTATCGCGCATATATACAATGTCATACTTCATATACTGTGATACATATGCAAGTAAAGTGTCAGGTTGTAGCACACATATGTCTGCATCGCTAAATATTATATATTGCCCCATATGTTTTTTCATTGCATCAAGTTGTGCATTGAATTTAATATAACTACCATTTAAAAAATGTGTGGCACCTTGTGCATATAAGTTTGAAAATGCACTTTGTGGGAAAAAACATGGATGTAACTTAAAATCACTACAGTTGCTTACAGAGTTGTAAATGAGCTGATGGAATATTTCGTATTTTGGACTATAGACATAATACCAGTCTAATGATGCCATATGTTGAGTCATGCGTACGTCACTTTAGGACAACAAAATTGAGGGTCCGCGTACATGTGTGAATAAAGTACCGTCTATCACAAGCTCACACGTCATCTCTACATGCCCACCACACCTGCTCCTTTTCCTAAATACTATGCATCAACGCATGCAGTTGATATGTGTATGTGCCATACATGCCTAATCGCCGACAACGTGCCGCCAGAGTTAGCTGCAAAAATTGAAGGCATTTGGTTTCAAACAGAGCGCCGTCGCCGCCAACTGGAAGCTATTACCAAGCCTATGTACGCATCACTTCTCTACATCATGTTATGGGTCATAACGGGTTACATGCTCTATACTCGCTATGCACATATACTTAATTCAATTGAATTCATCTTACTTGTTTGTATTAATTATGTCCTTGTAGGTGGGCTCTTCTATGGGCTCACCCACCACGCATGGTGGGTCACAATCCCCATGCTCCTCTTCCAAGTCGCTCTTTATGTGTAAAAGTGTGTCATAAGTACATAATGATTCTAATACATTAATTCTAATGTATTTTATTAGAAAGGAAGATGTCTGGTTTTCCAACTTATGGGCCACGTGGAATGGGCGCGTTTGCAACTGCACCGCCTGCGTGGGCGTCCGGTTTGACTGGACCGGCTGCACTCGGTGCGCCTGCGCCTGGAATGGGTGCCCCTGGAATGGGTGCGCCTGGAATGGGTGCCCCTGGAATGAGTGTGCATTCTGCGCCTGCGTCTGTATCGGGTTGGCACCCTGCACCTGCGCCTGCGCCTGGATTTGGTGGGCCTGCACCTGGATTTGGTGGGCCTGCACCTGGATTTGGTGGGCCTGCGCCTGGATTTGGTGGGCCTGCGCCTGGAATGAGTGTGCATTCTGCGCCTGCGTCTGTAACGGGTTGGCACCCTCATCCTGGACCTGGACTACCTGGATTCGTTGATGGGCCGCCTATGTATACTGATCCAAGAATTGAAGGTGCCTCAGCATTCCCTATACTTCGCAATATGCATAAGCGTGGAGACGCGGATAGGTGGTCAAATTATACAGGAAAGCATTTTACTACACCAACACCACGTGATGAAAGACACGCTATACTTAACCTAAGAAAAAATATATCTGGATATGCTGGTGTACCCATCCAAAATGTACAAGCTAGAGTAACACCTCGTGGTGAAGTTATCGGCGAAATAACACGTGTTCCCAGTGGTACAGGCACCTATAGCCAACATATTACTCTTCATAATCCATCTAATAAAAAATCAGTACCTGGTCGTTATCATATTAAAACAGAAAATCAAACAGGCGCGCCCGCAGGTTTAGCTTTTATAGCAGGTAATGTAAGTAGGACTGGGGTGCCATATTTAACAAATATGTACACAGTAGTACCTACATCTGGAACAATACCCCCTCACATTCCCGCAGGTAGTGTACGTGCCAGAACGGCAGTAGGTTTAGCACAAGCCGCCACTGAACACGCGCAAAGATTCCCTAGCTGGATGGCTGCAAGTACTCCAGGCAATCCATTTTATACACCACCACCCCCACCACCCCCACCACCACCCCAACCATCATCACGATGGAAACGCGGAGGAAAAAGAACCACTATAAAATCTAGAGCAAAAGCCTACCGTTCCAAAACATTAAGACGTATTCGCAAAAATAAAAGTGTCAAGAAAATTTGAACCCACCTGCCCGCCATATTTCTAGTACCCACTACAAGCCCCCTAACGACCATGTCTCATTACACGCCTCCTACCTACTTTGAACAACCTCACAGTATCCTCGGATATCGTGTAGTCGGCTTCTCTCCAATCCGACTACAAGAACCTGAATATGCCAAGTGCATTCTTACAATGCCTGTTGATTTGATACCAACGTGGGCAGCCGTTTGGACTGCCGTTCAGAACCGCGTGAAAGATATGCGGTCTTTCCCCGCGTCCCCTGCCAAAATCGGTCTGGAAGACTTTGATGCCTTCGCCGCTGACCCCGCCAAGGTTGCAGATTACCGCCATAGTATTGAGGTGGGAAATGCACCGTCCATTGAAATAAATACAGGTTACGATTCCTACACAATTGCTATAACAGCCGTATTGGGTGAAGAGCTTGACTACGGTGACTGGAGTGATTCTGACAGTGAGTAAGGTTCCAACCAGAATCTAAATTCCGAAATCTATACATTCCCTAATAGTATGGGCAGTAGCCCGAAATACAAATACAGTTATGATACGCTCAAAATACATGTGCGCAAAGTGTGTGATGCATGTGATAAACTATTTTTAATACAACCACCCTATTATACACCCTTAAAAGTATTTGCAACAACCCACTATTTCGTATTTCCACATCCCGCCTACGAAATATTTACCATCCAACTTTGCCGAAAAATAAATCGCCGGCTCCCGCTGCCGCCGACCCACCAGCGCCTGAAAGATTTGCTCCGAAATTTTTCGTTCCAAAATACACTTCGCAAATACTATGAAGGTCTATTAATGGATATATATTCAAACGCAATTAATGGGTATGTGTTATTAGAAGATTTAGATTATAGTGACGAAGATTTTTCCATGATTTGGGAAGATTTGTGTGCGTATGAATTTCGTCTGCCTCGCACGCTTGCCGCCTCGCCCCAAGTGACGCCGCCGCCGTCACCAAGCGGGGAATTTCGCGATTATTTATTTGTGGAGCACATTGACTAAAAATTACGGCGACCTTCCAAGAGGCCTAAACTACAGTCGCGCTGTTCCTGTAGAAGAATGCCCGTTACGACTCGTTCTAGCACCCGCTCACCCCCTACTAGCCGCTCCCAGCACAACTATTCTCTTCGTGAGAACCGCCCTGCCCCTGGTCATTTTGCAAACATGGATGGCCAGGATGACTGGCAGGACATGAACACTGCCGCACAGGCTCTTATGATGCTTTCTGAGGGCGGTGCTCCTTCTCCTGTTCGCCGTTCTGCCCGCATTGCTGCTCGTTCTTAAAGAGTATTTTGCTGCTCTGTAGGAGACACGATCTTCTTTTTCAATACGATTTTCTTTGTGGGCAGAAGTGGCACTTCGCCACCACCTGCTCCGCCGCCAATTGTAACTGCATTTGCTAGTTTGGATGCCAACTTAGCAACTGCAGCATCTTCTGCCTCTACTTGTGAGGCCGTTCGTTTTGTAGCGACCTTGCGACGCTTCGCAGGTGGTGGCGCGGCCGATGTAGCCGCGCTCGGCATGCCAGCCCACACATTGCCACTCATATCGCGCCCTGCCTTCAAGTCAGGCACATCATCCTCATTAAAGTACGTGAGTGACTTGATGAGAGGGTGAATCGTGAGGCTCTTCCACGTGTCATGGGCTTTGATGGTTTCAATGACCTCATCCAGGTCATGTCCATATTTCTCACACAAGATTGACAACACAGCACTAAATGCGTCCGCCGTGTGACAACTGATAATGTCCATCGTGGCCTTCAATATGGCTGATGGGTGTCTCCGCAGGAATTCCTGTGAGAAGGGCTTGTAATCCTCGGCATTGCCGACGAGTTCTGGTTCAACGCGCAGTTCCATTGTATAAGCTTGGTGCAGGTACCTTACCACCCGTCACCCACCGTCTTCAAATTTTCTTCAACTCCCGCCAACTTGCCGCACACCTGTCCAAGTGTGGTGATGCACATGCTCCTTCTCAAAGACTGCCCGTCCAGCCAGACCCAACATCCCTAATAGCCCCAGTGTAGTTCCAGATTCTACCCATGGCACCCGCTTTCCTTCAGCCCACACACGTCGCGCAGCAGACCACCCAACCGCCGCTAATAGTACAATCAAGAACAAGTCTGCTGATGCTACTAAGCGGTCTATGTTATTTATGAAAATTACCCCAATTAACAACGCCCCCACACCCAACATTATACGATGTGGCGCAGACCGTGCATTTAACCCACGCCACCATTCTACAACCGCTCCATCGCGCCCCTTAATAGCACTGTAAATATATCGTGTAACACCCACATATTGAATAAAGGCACTCATTAATATAAATAGACCCACCATTACATCCATATTTGCCCCTGTGCCTTTGCCAAACCATGCATCACTTATATCTGCCAACACATTGTGGAACGACCCTCCATCAATTCCTCCGCGGCCATGCAGTGGAACTAGCGCCACGAACGCCACACATACCCCTATAAGTAGTAAGGCTGAAATAGTAACAGACCCATACATTGCAGTCGGCATTACAGATACAGGGTCACGAGTTTCTTCACTAAATTTAACAATGACTTCAACGCCCGCTAAAATAAAAAACACATATAATAGTGCCTTGCCAATATGCAACTCGCTTTTACCTACTGAAATGTTTTGCGCAGCTGGCCCTCCAATTGCCATACTGAGTCCAATGAGTCCCACGGCCCCTAACAGGAATACAAATAACGCCGATGTGAAATCTACAACACGTTTGTTAATATCAATGCCTAGTACTCCCACTACCACCAATAGGATTGCAAGTTGAATTGCTACCATGACTTGAAATGCCCATGAGGCCTGCGAGCAGAAGATTCGTGTAATAAAGAGTAGGCCCACTGCAATACTCAATATACTGTATGCCACAATTCCTACTTGTGTTCCTGTGGCGGCCCAGGGCCCAATTTCGTCGGCAATAATACGGGACTCACTGTCATTTGTTTGATACGCCTCGTGGGCTACTGCATATGTCTTACTACTCCCTAATAGTAAGCCTGTGACACCTGCAATGACTTCTGGATAATATTGTCGTGCAGCTAATATAGTTGGCCCAGACAAGTTTGCTGCACCAGACCCAAGAATGCTTGTAATTCCAAAAAAAAGCAAGTCGGGCAAGCCCAGCGTACGTTTCAGGACTTCGGACTTTTCACTAGGAAGCTGCTCGGGTGTGCTGTCACTCATTACTCATAGGGTAGGGTTTTATAGGACTCCAGGCGCGGGTAGTGCGACTCCAAGAACAGCTTGATGTAGCGATTGACGGCACATGTCATAAGCTCTTCTGCACTCATCCACTTCACTTCACCTACCTCATCAGTGTCCTGTGGATTCACAGACCCAGCGAGTGTGTATGCAGCGTCGTCAAAGTAGAAGAACACCCCTTTTCCTAGTCGGAACCGGCGCGGATGAGTATTTATATGCACATACATACCTGTCTCCTCCACGAATTCACGAATTGCACATTGCCAGTCTGTCTCGCCTGGCTCTACATGCCCTTTCGGAAAGGACCACACATTGGCTCGCTTACCATAGACAGTTAGGAAGTAATCACCCTTCTTCAAGATAATTCCACACACTTTATTTGAGCGCTTTGGTGGTACTTCATCTTGGTGAGGTACCTGCTCGGTTGCATTTAGGCTTGGATAGTCGCCAGATTTCTCAAGTATTGAGGCAAAGTAAGACGATGTAGTTGATGTCATTTGGTCGGCACGTCTCTCCTACAATGGTAGCAAACGTCAATTTTAGACCAGTAAAAATTACTACACATACAGTGTTATCGTTAATTATAGCGCTCCCAATTATGGTTGTGATGATGTACTAAAGAATGAACTCACGCCAACGTTTGTTTTCATTGTTTTGATTTCATCGCGACTAAACCACCCAGCTTCCGTAATCTCATTAGTATCACGCGGCACAGGGTCTGGCTCTACAGGCATCCAGAATAGATAGTAGGTTCCACCATGAAGCGGCACACATCGCAGTGGCTTTGGCAAGATGTTATACCCCGTTTCTTCACGAATTTCACGGCATACGCATTCTAGTGCAGTCTCTCCAGGTTCAATATGGCCTTTCGGGAAGGACCACTTGCCAGACAAGCGTCCTCGTACAAGTAGGAAACGATTGTTTGCACTTTGAATAATTCCTCCATATACTTTCTCTTGTTTTCGTGACATATTTGGTGACGGAGGGGATGATGAAAGACGCGGACGAGGCGAGCAAAAGGCCGCTGGGAAACTGGGAAGACTTAGCGCATTAACATTCATATGTTTGTTTGGTTTGGGTACTCTTCTATACAACGTCG
>JACCDO010735712.1_pt1 | contig 29131 bp, 58 predicted proteins | sample 7446101 | NCBI WGS metagenome assembly JACCDO01 (sample SAMN15323440, study PRJNA562643) | freshwater metagenome | isolation source: river surface water | place: USA:Blue River Watershed | collected 2017-08-16
ACGGCACCACCCGTACACAGTCTTATCTTACGTCCTTTCGGATAGCTTGATGTTAAGACCACTTTGGTATTGAATCACGCAATAGTAAAAAGGGATTAGCTTTCTATGTCTTACAATAATTCTATGAGTTATTCTTATTGCTGTCCCCAGCTCAACCGAAGGTTCTACATACCCCCAGTCATTCCAACTCTTCTGCTACAGTGTTACCCTCACCTACAAAGCCAGAATGATACCTCACTTGCCTACTCAAGCTCAATAGGGTTACCCCTACCAAACCGCAAATGTACTAAACCAAGCACATTCACTTTATCCTACTTTCGTAGTTTATTTAACGACCATAGGCGGCCGTTGGTCACTATGTACTACAAGAGTACTATGTGAAATAATTTCAATATTTTAAAGAACTTTTGTTTTGAGAACAGAGTAAAGATACGAAATCTTTTTCAATTTACCAAAACTTTTTTTAATTTTTTTTTGAAGGTGAACCAAACTTACGTCCTGTTAAGGATACTCCGTTTATACTACTCTCACTTTCTAATCGGTAGTGCGATTTAAGTAAAGATACGAAATAGTTTTCACAATTCCAAATCTTTTTTTAAAATTGTTATTAAGGTATCCGGCTTTTTAGCGTGTCATAAGTAAACCTATGACTGGGCGTCACGCAATCGGTTTTATTAGTTGCTGGCTTCAACCATAATAACTTTGTAAAGATACGAAAACTTTTTCAAACTTCCTAATATTTTTACAAATATTTTTTTATTTGTTGCGGGGGAAGGATTCGAACCAACGGCCTCAAGGTTATGAGCCTTGCGAGCTACCACTGCTCTACCCCACAATATCATTATTTAAAAGAACATTACAAATATACGAAGATTTTTTGAATCCGCCAAATCTTTTTTACAAAATGTGGATAACTTTTATAAGTAATTGAAAATCAATAAGTTATAAATAGCATCCCAAATAAGTATATACAAATATACTAAAAAATAATGAAATAAAAAAATTTATTTTTATTCTGCAGACCCAGATGTGAATACCATTGCGTTTAATACAGATAATGCTGTATCTTTCATTTCGATAAAATCTTCGAATGTTGTACCAACCGGTGTATTCTCTATTCTTTGTGCATCAGCCGCTGATATACTTATCCCAGATTGTTGAGTTGCGATAGTTGAAAATATATCAGCTTTAAATCTATAATACTGACTATTAAATTCAGGTTCACTTAAAGTATTTACTGAAATTACAGTAAATTTACTATCATGCATTGTAACCGTCATAGTCAATTTTTCAGTATCAAATTCGATACGTTGATTTTTAACTTTGTAATATTCTTTTGCCATAAATTATTTGTTTTATTTAAATATATTCAATTTATTTTTTAATACCATAAGATTAATCTACATCTAAAACTTCTACCTTCTTGAAATCCATGTGTATAATAATATCTTATTTCCTGATACCCGCCTGCATAACCGAAATAATTTCCGGCAACAACATATCCACCATTATACCAATAAACATCCACATAGAATGCTCTACAATTATAATCGTTTGAGGATGCCGATGCAATCATTGTACTTGCGCCAGGCCTTACTCTAACTGTGCAATAACCATATCCAAATGTTAAGAACGTACCATTGTTATATCCTCTTTCAGTATTGTACATTGGATAACCACCCCATGCATTACAATAATCACCATACTCTCCGGTAGTTTCTGCCCAACACCAATGGTCTCTACCCTGGCAACCATCCCAAATATATCCATCCTGTTGGTCTATGTATAAATCACCATAAAAGTTTGCACCCCACCAATCACTCATAGCATCGGGAGTACCATTTCCCGTAAAAGCCATAAGAGACCTTAAATCATTAGCATAGTTACTAAGATAAGTTCTGGCAGTGCCAATATCAACTTGTCCACCATATCCAAATAATACAGGCATAAAACTTATTTTTTAGCTTTTGAAACTACAGTCTGAGCTGCTTTAAAAGCTGGATGTTTTTCATCATAAGCTAAAGCAGTTTGAACTTTAATCATATTTCCTGTTTGAGGATTTTTTACTTTTTTATTAAGAACATCCTTTGGAAGTAAATCCATTAATTTAGTTTCATCATCTGAAACTTTTGGTTCTTCAGGTTGAAATACAAATGTTTTTCCACCTTTTAGTTTTGAATAAGCTTGTTGTATTTTATCAGGAGAAAACTTACCAATGTTTTCTACCTTACCATCTTTAAATATTAAGGTTGCATTTCCTTTGGTTTGTTCACCACCAAAGATAACGGCATCTTGTCCGTACTTCTTTCCTAATTTATGAATTTCTTTTGCTGAAATGTTTGGAACGAAAAGTGATTCTTCGATAGCATCTTTTAAAAGATTTGGTGGGCAATCATTATATGATAAGTTACCATCTTGGCACTCAACCCAATGTCCTTCTACTTTGAAGAAACCATGTCCTAAAGCTCTTAATTCAGCTTCTAATTGTTTGTTGAGTTTTTTATTTTGATTTGGTGTATTAACGTATCTATATGCAGTCATCATTCCCCAATTCTTCACATTCTTTTTACCCTCAATGTGTTGGAGAACTCTGCCCAACGATGCTTCATCCAAACGTACTACTTTACATCCTTTTTCCATTGCTTATATATTTCATTAGATAAATATATAGAATCGTGGAAATGGATTTTTTCTTGCACCTTCTTTAACCTCTCGGAAATACGGTCAATAGCAGTTTGTCTAGCCCACTTACCCATATTATTTACAGGTATTTGAGCCTCATAGGTAGCCAATTGTTCCTTTAATTCGGCTTCCTTAATCTTTAATTTTACTATTTTTTCGTTAATTTCCATATTCTATACAAATATACGAATTTTTTTTGATATTACCAAATTTATCCGTACCAATCTGTTGGTAGGGAATTGATACCCAATGGTTTGCCATTTAAACGATATCCATACATATGGTGGCAACTAACCAATATCTCCATCCAATCAACCGCATCCATATCATTTATATTATCTTTGTTTTGGTCATCAGTTGCATCATTAGTTGGATGAGAATGCACAGGTACCAAAGATGCAGAATAATAAGATTTTAACTGCTCTATTGTTGATAACTTAGAGCCAGCTCTACCACCATCTACATCCATAATTAAATTGTATGCCTTTTGTGTTTCCTCAGACGAATAGCCGGGTCTTACTTGAATTGCATTTTGATTTCTTCTGCTAATAAAATCCATATAATTAGTTTTTATTTAATCGTTTCGTAAGCAAGATATAGGACAACCAAAAACAGCCTGAAATTGAGTAGAAGACCACGTCTGCTCCCCAATATGAGCCTGTTATATCCATCATAAGTTTGAATAGCGCATCGTACCCCAATGGTAGAAAGAACATCGCTAACATCAAAGATGTATCTCGGTAAAGCCCCAATCTGCTCTCTTTGTTTTCTAATTTCTTTGTTATTTTTTTCACTGTCACCTTCGTCCATGTGTGTTTACTTTCGTTAGATTTTGTAACTTATTTTATTAGTTTATGTTTAACTAATTCTTTAAATATATATTCCGAAACTTTTCTATCAGATGGATAATGCAATCCACTTAATTCTCTAGCTCTCTTAATTTCGTGATAAAAATCATTTACCACATCTGCAACTTTTGGTTTCATTTTTCCAAAATGATACAATATTACCAAAAAATCCATAGTGTGGCCAGATGGATATGCTGCTGAATTTGCATCGGTTGCTGTGATTGGATGCAAATCCAATCCCAATTCTTTTGCCAACTGATAAGGTCTTGGTCTATTGAATTTATCTTTTAAGTAAAATGTTATTGGGTCTATATCACCAACCCACTTTAGTATTTCTTCTTTAGAAACTTCCAGTCCTAACTTCTTAGCAACTATTACAAAAAAATCATAGTGATTTGTTTCAATCAGTTTACAAAAAAGAATATCATCTTCATCTGCTTCGTTGGTAATTTCAACTAAATACTCCAATTCGTTTTTAGTTTCTTCAGATGAGTTAGGAGGAAATGGATGATTTTCTAATACATCTTTAATGATACCAGTTTTGATAGCAGCGTTTAATATACCAGCTCTATCTTCTTTAACCTTAGCTTCTTGCTCTCTGGTTGTATTGCCATATTTAATATCATCCAAATTCATAGATATAAATATACTTTTAACGTATATTTGGTAGATTATTCACTTCTGCTAAATGTCCCAGCCCCAGCCGATACAAATCCTTCACCATTTCTATCCAACATTATCCAATTTGCAGATTCCAATTTGAACCATGTATCTAATTCTTCTAATACTTCATCTGCTGTAAAGCAAGAACAACTATATAAATCAAATTGAAACATTGCTGGTCTCTCTGCATCCCAAATGTGTATAGAAGCGTGAGATGTTGCTAATGTTACAGTTCCAGTAATACCTTCGTTACCTGGTTCGTTTACATAAACCGATGTAGGTCCTGCAACCACTACCATTCTAACTTTCTCTACTAACTTTTTGAAAAATTCATTTAAATGAGCTTCTTCTTTTGGAGGAATACTCATATATCCTTTTACTAATAAATGCAAATGATTCGGTACAAACATGAAATTAAATTATATATGTAGATATAAGTATAATTTAATTTTTTTTAGGTTTTCTACCTCTTTTTTTATTTGGTTTAGTTTCACCATTTTGTAATTTAAGTATTTCAGCACATCTTTCATATTCCTCAACTTCAATGTAGTATTCCATCATCTTTCTCAAAGTTAAATCAATATCATCTTTTGAAATTATAAAGTCTACATTCATAGGTACTTCTGGTGGGAAAACAGGTCTTTTTAGTTTTTGTGGCTTTGGTGATACTTGTAAAACAACTCTATCATCTTCTTGTGACTCAATGAAATCAAAAACATTAGAGTAAATAGAATCCATAATTACTCCTTTATTATTATCTGCCCATTCCTCTATTGGAGTTCCAAAATCTATGTATATTTTTTTTGGTGTCATATCTTTGGGAATAAAATGTTTTCCATAAAGTAACGAGCTTTTTCTTCGCCTATCTTAGCTTTTAGTGCTGAGAATGTTCGAGGATTTGTAGCTTGTACACTACAATAAATATTTTGTTTTTCTATTACACTACTCTCATCACCTCTCCTTTCTAACCAAAGAAGTGAATTTAGATACCAATCGTACTTATCCAAAACCCAATCACAAAAGCGAATGAACTCATCGTTTGATATGGGTTTTAACATTATAAACTTATCCGAGAATACAGTAGCCCATTCAGGTAATGGTTTTCTATCTTTAAAGTCCACACCGGTATCAAATGGATAATCCTTTAGTACTGGACTTAAATCCATATAACAACCTGCAATCATATTTTTAGTTGCTATTACATCAAATCCAAAAATAGGTTCGGGACTCCATTTATGCGGAAAGGTAGTAAAGTGAAGTACCTCAATATTTTTATCCCAATACCTTTCAATATGGGCTAATCGGAATAGTGAAGATTCGTAGCGATGATTCACCCATCCAAAATCTTCAGTAAATACATCTCTAACATTTGGTGCTTTTAACACCATTTGTTGAAACTTATTCGCCAGCTGATTCAGATACTCGTTGTAGTTCATCTAAAATAGATATATTATAATCTAATGCTTTGTTTGCTTCATCTGCCCATTCATCTTTCTGAATAGCCCTAATACTCCCAGCAATTTCTCTCATATCACCATCGAATTCATACATTCTACCACTACCTGGCGTTTTAGCTTTCATCATTTGTCCACCAAACATTAATGCTAAGTAGTTAAGATATACATGCGGAAGTAACTCCTCTTGAGTAAGTGTGTTCAAATACTTTCGATATTCGTTTGTTGCTACCAATGGTTTTATATCCAAAGATTCACCATCTTTCAATTCCATCAATTCTTTAATATCCAAAAATATATTAACTGACCTTTTCAGCGATGGATGTGGTAATTCAAATCTTTCGATAGAATCAAATATTGCTAATTGCTGAGAAAGATATAGAATGTATTCATCCTTACTCAATTCTCCCCTAAACATTCTTTGATTAAATGGCATTTTCTCTGCCAACGAATGTTTCTCTGCGATTGCGTCTTTTAATGGTAACATATTTTGTATTTTTGATTTTATAAAATAACATTATTCCTACTAATGTAAAATTAAATATATAATTAAATAATAATGGAATATCTTTCATAGGTATAACATACATAAGCATAAAAAGTTCGCCACCAAACCAAAGTAACAAAAAGTTCCATCCTAAATGGCATTTGTTATCCTTAATAGTGCGAACCACTTCTGGAATACCACATACTGCAAGGAGTATGCTACCAATAAATCCGATTGTTTCCATCATATTGTTTCTAATATATGCTACCTTCGGTATGAACGGTATTATCATCCCATCCATCTCTACCGGCAGCCTTAGTAACATCATCATCACCAAACAAATCCTCACCCTTATAATCGGGATGATTTGTCTGCATGTAGTCAATTCCTTTAACCCAGAAATAACTAATAACACCTGTCACCAAAAGAACAATAAATAGAACTAAGCCCAAAGTTCCCATTTATATATTTGTTTTAATTGTTTCCTACTAATCCCACCAAGCTCTCATATCAGTACCATCATACTTTTTATCGTACTTCTTTGAGTTCTTAGTGCCTTTAAAAATTTCCCACAATTCCTTCCACTCTTTATTTTCAATTTCATGTGCTCGTTTGAACACATTACGATTATGTTCTTTTTGCTCCGGTGTATCTCTATCAATCAATACTCCATTTTCATCGGTTTCCCATTCCCAATCACTCAAAGGACCTAATTCAGCTTCAGCTCTTTCAATGTAGTCATCATCCAGTTTGTGTTTCAAAAGTTCCAAAGCTCTACCCATTGCTTTTACTTTTGGTTCTCTTGTCTCACTCACCTCAATTCCTCTTTTCTTCATTCCTTCATAGGTTATTGAAAGAGAACGATACATCATCTCTAAATTATATCGGTAGTCCCACCATTGGTGATTCCACAATTCTTTTCTGAATCTCCATACATTCTTTACGAATAATGGAATATCATATCGGAACAGAGCATAAGTTCGGTACAACCAATGCTGATGCCATATTAGTCTTTTAAGTGATTTTGTAAAAGAATCAGTAATTTGTACTTTCATATTACTTCTTCTTTTTAAACAAGTCACTTAACTTCTTTGTTGGTCTTATTGTTCGAAGTCCACCATCTTCTGTTTCTTCCATCATAGGTGCTCTCCAAATTTCATAAGCCATCCAAAGGGATGATACTACTAAAATGATTCCGAAAATTGTATAACCACTCATACATATAGGTTTTGGGTAAAAAAATACGGGTTTTTATAAGTTTTTTATATAATCTTTTAAAATATCTTTTGGTGCCCATCCCAACCTCTCAATTGCATCATCATTAACTCTATGGGTTTCGTTATAGTTACCTTTTTGTTGGGGAATATACACCTTATCACATCCAAATCTCTGAACAAACAAATCAGCAACTTCATTAAGAGAATAATTAAATCCAGTTCCCAACTCCCAAGCATCTTCGTGTTTTTGATTTGAAAATCCTATCTTAATTAATCCCTCAACTATATCGTCAATATGTGTGAAATCTCTCCTTTGTTCACCATCACCTACTATCTGAATTGGTTTACCTTCTGCTACTAACCCTCTCCACTTTCCAATCACTGCCGCCCATTCACCTTCCGTAATTTCATGCGGACCGTAAACATTGTAAAATCTTGCAATCTCAATATCAGTTCCATATGTTTGGCGATACAACTTACATACATCCTCACCAATCTTTTTATAAAGTGCGTAAGGTGAAAGAAATGGGTTATGCCATTGTGATGATGAACCGGCATATACTACCTTAACATTAAACTGTCTAGCCCACTCACATACAGCCTCAGTACCACCTGCGTTTACTCTGAAGTAATTAGATGGTGCTTCAAATGATGGTTGTATCCTACTTAATGCTGCTAAATGATAACATAGGTCTACCTCACCACCATGAATGTATTCCATTTGTTCTACGTTCATTGGTAGGTATCTTACATCATCAATTTGATTTGATACTTTACCAATAGAGTAATCATCAATAGCTATTACCCTATGTCCATCTGCTTTTAATCTTTTAATTAAGTTAGTTCCAACGAAACCAACTCCTCCTGTTACTACTATATTCATTTCCAAAATATTTGAACACCTAAAATACAACAACTCAATATCAAACACACAATTGTTTTTGCATTAATTGGTTCTTTAAATAAGAAAAAACTCATCAATGCGAAAACAATAATACCAATAGCAAATCCTATCAATCTGCTTGGCCAAATAGCCCCATTATACGCTGCTACAAAATGTTCTACCGATTTTATAAAAAGATATCCCATTGGTATTGAAGCTAATAGGGTTAGAATTGGATACTTTTGTAACCAACCCCATTTTATATTTCCTTGCAGTTGAAGGAACGTTATAATTTGGGCTATTATACCATATAACGTACCCATAACTAAGTGAAAAATATAATTCATAATACAAATATACGAAAATTTCCTGAGATTACCAAAGACTTGCTGAACCAAATGTTGTAGTATTACCAGAATTTAAAACAGTGTTTACAATTCCTCCACTCATCCCACCCCTTGCACCAACAACATTACCCGTTTCGGCTATGAAATCTAATATAGTTCTAATCATCCTATCTCCCATCATCATACTCCCTATCGTTTGAATAAAGATAGATGGATTTTTAATGTGGTCTTTAGTTATCTTTTTGTTTGTATGAAATGGTGTTGATGTAAATGTAGATGGGATAAATGTTTTTATATCAATTTCCATTGTATCTAAAAATAAATTTATTCTCATCAAAGCTTCAGGTGAATTTGTTATCGTTTCGTACACCCAAACAGTGTAGATATCACTCTGACTTATAGCTGATGATGCATCTTTTAAAAACATAGAAACTCCCAACACATCAAATCTTTGTCCTTCTAACTTATTCCAATTTTCTATTTTGGTAGTTTGAAGTTTTAAAGCACAGGATAAATGGTCATATCCTATAAGATAATCCATATCAACATCAAAAGTTGATTGCCCACATATACTACATATCCATTCTTTTTTCATTATTTTATAATTCCGTGCGGTTTTGGTTTTCCACTTTCATCCAGCAATACAAATACAATTTTTTCAATTCTGATAATAGTTTGCTTAGTAACTTTGTTTCGTACTTCACATGCTATTGTAATTGAAGTTGTACCAAATGCTACCAACTCACATCCAATTTCTACTACATCACCAGTCCTAGCAGATGATACAAAGTTGATTTCACTCATTGCTTTTGTAACAATGTTTCTCTCATTTAATTGGCATATTGCAAATATAGCAGCTTCCTCATCAATCCACTTTAATACCTGCCCACCAAAGAGTGTACCTCTAGCATTTAGGTCTCCGGGCTTAACTAACTTTCGGGTTCTGAATTTCATTTTCGTGTAACTTTATATAATTTAATACTTCATCTTTTTTTACCATATCCCAACTTTCCCATTTAGTAAACTTCTTATCAATTCTTGGTAAGTGATGATGTTCTCTATGCCCACACCATTGGCATTCTCTTACAATTACTCTAATAAATTCTCTACCTTCAGGATGATTTGTAACTGGGTGTTTTTCTTTTTTATACTCCCAATTGTGCAATCCAATATAACAAAAAGGGGTTACCATAGTTCTATTTCTTTTTTATAATTAACGGAATAATAAATGCTAATAAGGTTAAGATTGAAAATACTGCATCTATACTTTCAGTATTCAAATCATGCAACCAATAAGATGATACCAACTTCAATCCCAATGCACCAATCACCCAATATGCTACTTTCTCTAATATAGGATTCTTTTCTAATACTTTCACAAACTTAGTTGTAGCAAATCTCATCGCTAATATGCCCACAAACACACCACCACATATCAGCCAAATGTTAGATGTAAATGCTACTGCTGCAAATACATTATCAATACTGAATACCAAATCCATAATCTCAATTGCTACGATTGTGGACCAAAGTGGAGATAACCAGCCTATCTTTACATTCATACCACTACTCTCACCATCCTCACCTTTACCGAATAATGCTTTATATGCCAAATAGATTAGATACAATCCACCCACTACTTTCAACCATACCAATTGAACCAATATAGATGCGAATACTAAGGCCAATCCTCTAAAAAGATACGCACCAGCTATACCATAAGTTAGTGCTTTCTTTTGTTGTTTTTTAGGTAGTTCTTTCACCATCGCTGCTAATACTGCAGCGTTATCTATACTCAAAACAATTTCGAGTATCATTATATTTAAAAAAATTAATACTTCTGTCATTAATAATATATTTTACGAATTGTGAAAAAATCGTTGTAGTTATTTTTATATATACTACCATTTATCAAATATTGTTCAGCTTCCGATAAAGTTGAAAAACATTTTATGTTATTATAAGATTTATTTGTATCACTATCTTCAATCCAACTATTGTATGATGTGAACCATTCATTAGAGCGGTGATTATATATAGCATAATACCCTTTCATATTAATATCTAGTATTGAACCCGATTGGTGAATACTTATCTTCCGATTTGTACTCAGCTTCCTCTACGTTATAGATTTCGGTTAATGTCATTGGTTTATTTGCATCTGCTTTCTTACCCAAATGCGTTAGTAATCTATTCGAGTCATCAATAGGTAATGCTTCAAACTTATGTTCTGCAATTAACCTACCCTTTCTCAATAATGCAGAATCAATCTTAGCTTTATCCATATTGAATGTTGCTACAATCTGAATCTTTAGAATATCACTTAGGATACCATCGGTAATGTTAAGGATATTCGATACACCATTTGCTCCACCAGTCTGCCTATCCGTAATTACTCTTTCCGCATCTTCGATAAACAATACCGAATTACTATTCTCAATTAAGAATGGTGGAATGAATAACACCCTCTTATCCCTAATCTTACTTGCTAAGTGTTTAAGATAGTGAGTCTTACCAGTGCCCGGCGTACCATGTAGGAGTACTAATCCTTTACCATTCTTTTGGTTTAGGGTATTGATAATCTTTTCATGTACAGGTTTAAATGCCTTCCCATAGTTCAACTCAATATCTAACTTCTGCTTTGGAAGTTCAAATTGAGTAACACCATATCCTCTATTTGTTTGAATAACCAATCCAATATTGTTACTCTCATGCTTTCTTCTCTTACCTAACTTAATAATTCTCTCAACCAATTCATCATATACACTTGAGTTATCATTTGAATATATGTGAACATCAATACCAATAGAATCAATAAAAGACTTCTTAGTTTTCTTTAAGAATTTATTAATTACATTTGATATATGAATTAAGGTTATTGAATCACCGATTTTCTTTTCATACACAAGCGCAGATGAATAACTTCTATCACCATAATAGGAACGGTCAAATATTCTTTGATATCCCAAATCCTTCAATAGCTCTAACATCACATCTTGCTTAATCTGATATTCATCATCCATTCTGAAATGACGTGATATAATTCTACCCGTTTGACTTTGTATATAAGTACCAAAGGGAAAATCATCAACATCACTCAAACGATATGGTTGACCTGTTGTAATATCGCTACCACCCATTCTTTCGGAAAACTCATGCTTCTCAGCCTCTCTAATCGAATCAATTAAGTCCTGTGGTATATCACCATCGTTTAAAAGTTCTTGAATTAATTGCTCTGATTCTTCTTGAATTTGTTTCTTCAATCCTTTACTCATTTCTATCGGTTTAGTTTATTAATACATTCATCTATCTTATCTCTCAATCTACCACCCATTCCCCAATCACCATCAACTTGTACATGCCTCCACATTGGTACTCTCGGTTTCATCCATTTGTATTGAGAATCCAACTTCATATCATCAATTGAAATCCAATTAGATACTTTATTATCTTTAGCCCACTTTACAATTTCCGCTGCTCTTTCCCATTCAATTGAAGGTCTACTTAATTTATTCCAAAGGTCCTGATGTGTGGTTATATCCACAATTGGTGCATATACACCATAGTATTGAAAGATACGTTTCAGTTGAATAAAACTAAAGTGTTTTCTCCAATCCGAACTTACTACCAAACTTGCATTAGTTTCATTACAAATCTTTTGAAGTGCTTGGCAATCTTCTTCTACCCAAGGGTATGGTATGGTAAAAGTTTTACTACTATCATTCAAAGTAACTCTACCATCACCCCACGTTCCCCAAGCTAAAGGACCATCTACATCTATGAATATGATTTTACGTCTCATAACTTTTTATAATATACAAATATACGAATTTTTTTGAACTTTACCAAATAAATAACCCATTGATTTTCAACGAGTTATAATGTGTTGATTCTCAATGGGTTAGGGATACTTTAAAACGCTCTATAAGCGATTTTAAGGTGGTCTCCCGCATGGCATGCAAGCCGTTTAGTACTTTATCGAAATTAGGTTTTTTTACCAAATAAGCCCTTCTTATAGAGTGCAGCCCTACTTTTTTTGGCTATTCTATTCCTACTTCTTGCTCTTTTTTGTTTTTTAGTTAATGACATATATTATTTATTTTACCAATATAAGTATTAACTTTATTTTCTACGATTATAATGACGGTACACTTGTGTAAAATATGAATCCAACAAAAGTATAAGATTAACTAAAATAGCTAAAGGTACAGCGAATATCACAACACCTAATAACAAAACTATTGTTACTAATTTGAGAAAGAACTTCATCATAAGGAAAATGATTCACCACATCCACATGTCCTACTTGCGTTCGGATTTTCCCATTGAAATCCTTTACCACTTAATCCATCTGAATATGTTAGCTCCGTACCATAAAGATACAAAACTGATTTTCTATCTATAACTACTTTTAATCCATTATCCGTCTCCACTACTTCATCTGTTGGTTCTATCTTATCATCGAAATCCATTACATACGAAAGACCGGAACAACCACCACCCTTCACACCAACTCTCAAGTTATGTGTATCGGGTGTTATCCCACCCTCTACCATCAATTGTAAAATATGATTTAAGGCTTTAGGGGATAGGGTTACCATACTACTCAGTTTTTGTACTCATTATTAATTCGAACTGCTCTGCTCCCTTTGGGTTTTCTTCTTTGAACAATTCAAAAGCCACTTCATATCTCCCAACTATTGTTTGTTGAACGAATAATTCACTTTGTAAGGAATCAATAGTTTGTGCCTTTTCTATATCACCACCCACTACAACTTCCATCTTTTGTTCCGCTCTTAACTTAGCTAGTTCCTTTTGTTGTAAGAAACATATTAGGAGTACCGATACGGCACCAGTTCCTACAATCGCTTTTTGATACTTTGCAATAAACTCTTTCATAATTAATGTAATTTTTCTTCAAATACTATTGGTTCTAATCCATTCTTTGTACGATAATCATTGATAGCGGCTTGAACTGCATCTTGTGCCAAAACCGAACAATGTATTTTTACGGGTGGTAGGGATAACTCCTCAACGATATCCATGTTATCCAACTTCGCCGCCTCATCTACACTCCTACCCTTCAACCATTCAGTTGCTAGAGATGATGCTGCTATTGCAGAACCACACCCAAAGGTTTTGAATTTAGCATCTTTAATGATACCATCTTCGATTTCTATTTGGAGCCTCATTACATCACCACATTCGGGCGCTCCAACTAACCCAGTCCCCACTGTTGGTTTGCTCTTATCCAACGTACCAACATTACGGGGGTTTTGATAATGGTCTATTACCTTTTCTCCGTATGCCATATTATTTAGTTTTTAGTTACTTACCAAGGCCTGTTATTGTTTTTAAAATACTCATACATTCCTAGTCCGAATGCTATGAGGGCCGCTTCCAATTTTAAGAGTAGTAGTTTCATACTCTTAAATATCATTCAAACAAATTTATAGGTTTGCCCCTTCTGGTTGGTATCCACTCTCTCCAATTCTGAGGTAGTGAATCAACATACCACCAATCCTTTTGATGTTGAGTGAACCATACCTTATGCTTTGGCCAATAGATATCACACTCTCTATCTAACAACTTACCCATAAACCTACACTTTTTATCAAACCCATTTCTAAAAAATTGTAGTGTTATTCCAAACTCAGGGTAATTGTATTTATGTTTTGGTATATCCGTATCAAACAGCGTTATGATATCACTACACTCACCTTCCATAAAAAAATCGGTTATATACCCACTTAGATTCTCAACCCAAAAATAAAGGTTTAGTGAATCACCATCGAATTTTTGAAAGAGCTTATCACCATCCTTACACCACATATCACTTCTCCATTTGAGAGCCCGATTCCATCCCAATTCAACAGCTTTTTTCATTCCTTCGATTGTACTTTTTCTTTGTAGATAAAAGTTACTTACGCCAGGATCCGCCGGTTTTTCGTTTACCACCACAATATCATCAGTATCAAATACAGACAAATTATCATCTTCCCAACACGAATATATAAGTTGATAGCCCAAAAATGTTTCTTTTATTTTTTTAAGGTAATTTAAATTTACTTTACCTTGAACAACTACACAAGCTTTATATTCGCTCATACTATCAAAAAATTTTCCCTAACGACTCATCCCCACCTTCGGTGAGAATTCGTTAATCACCAAATAGATTTATAGAAGATAATTTTACTCCACCATTACCATCATCTGTAAACAAATTAAGTTCACCTGTTTGGGGATTAAATAACTTACGATTAAGTAATTTCTTATCTTCCGGCTGAAGGGATTGGGAAACTAAAGCTCGGTTTAGTCTCTCCAATTCCTCCTGCTGTTTTGGGTCTAATATATCCATTAATAAATTGGGTCTATATGTAATACAACCTCATATAGGTCTTTATAACCACTCTCTCTAGGTTCGATTCCTTTAATCTTCCAAGCCATCTTTTCAAAGTGCAACTTACCACCTAAAGTGTAAGCCGGTCCGCCTTCAAAATCAAATAGGGTTACATCCCCATTCTTATTTTGAGATTTACGCACAAATTGAGATTCTCCTAACACTCTAACTTTGTTCAAGTTAATTCTTTCGATACTTCTTTCTTGTCCGAATCTGCTCTTTACGATTTCCATAACTGTTGTTTAGTTGTTTTTGTTTTTAATTAAAATTGAAATTTGCTCTTTATCTTCCGAAGATAGGTTTTGAAACCACTCCGGATTTATATCACTATATAATTTTTTATCCTCTACATTAGGTGAACCATCTTCATTTGGTGAATAGACACCATTCTCATCAGCCCACATATTTAAAGATTGTAGTTTTATTAAAGTTTTCATAGCTCAGTAGGGTTTATTAGAATAAATATTCCAATCCTTTTGTATTCGGTTTTCTCAACTGAATGTCCTGAATTGATTGTGGATTCTTCACTTTGGAATTTTTACGATACCATTCGTATAAATCTTCCAATGTTCCCTTTCCTCTTTGCCTCTCCATTGCTTTATCCCATAGGTCCTTACCAAACTCTTTCTTTAATTCTTGTCTTAATTTCCATAATATCATTTCCTCATCTCTAGCCGCTTCCAACTCTAACTTAATAGCTTTCACTCTTTTCATTCTACCAGCCTCCAATGCAGCTTGTTCTCTATTTCGTTGGTCAGTTCCACCATAGTTTTTATATGTATCATCATATGCTTTTTGCGAAGTATCTCTCATCACTTTAGCTTCACTAAACATATAAGAGTAATCAAAGTCACCATTCCTTATCTTTAACAATAAAGGAGCTTCTGCTTTAAGTGGTTTATTAGGTCTACCCTTAGTCCACCATCTATACGGATTGTATCCCATATCAACAATTTTTTAGAATTAAAATAAGTATCAACCATCCCCAACCATCTTTGCCCTGCGATGCCAAATATACAATACCTGCTATCAAAGCTACATCTACTAAAGAAGAATAGTTTTTTCGGTTATTATTTTCCATATTAATTTACAAGTTCTAAACGAATAGTTCCATCTTCATTAAACCAACCTTTCAATCGGTATTGCTTATCTACTTCCGATGCTGAACGAAGGTATCCATCAAAGTGTGGTTTGTCATCCATACCATTTGGATTGTATAGTTGATACTCTAACTTAATACTTTTAAGTACACCCGGAGCTAGTCCTAATGATTGGGATAAAGTATCATTATTATCTACTTTTTGTTCCACATTCATACTTCGAAATCCATTCACCCTCATATGCCCCGCTGCTTGCAACTTACCTAAATAGTGTTGAACTTGTGAATCACTTACACCATCTTTTTTCGCTTTAACCAATGCTCTTTCCATTCGCATCTTACGAACTCTTTCGGAAGTGTATTGTTGTCTCTTTGTACCTGCAAATCTTGCCATTACTTTAACAATTGTATTTGTTCTAAAATTTTTGTTACTTCTTCTTCTTTCAAATATCCCAATACATCATTTGTGATTGGAGTATCATATGAAATGTGACCATCTTTACCAAAGACCGCCAGTTCATACAATCCCTCTCTACCACCATAGGTAAATTCACTTCTAACTACCGATGCTCCATATCCATTATCAAATGTTATAAGAGCTTGTACCCCACCGAGATGCCCTAAGTTTGGGTGTGGTTTAAAATTTAAGTCTTTAAAGGTTTTCATTTTATACCCTTTTAAAGTTGAACAATTAATTAACTCTACAAATATACGAAAAAGTCTTGGAATTACCAAGACCTTTCCTAATTTATTTATTTTTGAATATTTCTGAACAATTGTGGTACTTCACCATATACAGGCAATTTACCATCCCATTTGTTAATATACTCTAATTGTAATAACAATGGTGTCAATGTTTGTTGCTTCATTCTATTTGCCTCAGCCTCAGCTTTAGCGGATGTCAACATCGCCTGAGCGTTACCTTCTGCCGTTGCTACTTTAATCTTAGCTTGAGCTTCTGCTGTCTTAACTTCATTCTCTGCTCGTAATGCTGCCTGAACTGCGTTGTTCTTAGCTTCAATAGCTTGTTTGAATGTTTCAGGATATACTAAGTTAGATGTGAACTGATTAACTACAAACCCCTCTCTCAATAATTGATTCTCTAAAATCTTACGAACTTCAATTTCATAAGCTTGTCTATTACCAATCAATTCGTCCGCCGTATATTTGTTAGTTGCCAATCGGAATGCATCGAACACTGCTGTCTTTAAGAAACCTTCTTCGATTTGGTCTAAACTTCTACGATACTTAGCGAAGATTGAAGGTACTTTTTCTCTTTGTACCGAATAGTTAATGATAGGTGATACGTGAAACTCCGAACCATCTTTACTATTTACTACGAATGAATTATCACCTGTATATTCTTTATGTTGAATAAAGGTTGGAAACTCATAGATGTTATGTGTAATCGGATTGTAAAATACCATACCCGTTACTTCAGTCACATCACTTACACCTTTATTATCACCATAAAGGTTTACTTTAACACCCACATGTCCTGCATCAATTCTTTCACAAGACTTAAATAAAAATACCAATAGGAATAATCCTACAATACCACCACCGATTAATTTTGTCATCTTTTTAATTTTTAATTGTTGTTCTAATTTATATTGTTTAAGTTCTTCTTCACGCTCTCTTTCTAAACGAGCAAATCTTTCAGACATTGATTCCATATTACTTTGTTGTTTTTGGTTTACGTTTTGGTTTAGGGGTTTCTTTAACCATCTGCTCAGCTTCTTTCAATTCCTCTTTATGAACTATACCACCTTTATCAGATGTTACATATTGGTACAATGCCAATCCACCCCAAATAATTAACAATAATAAACCAATACCCGCTAATATGTTTGATACAGTGTTAGCGGTTGTAAGACCAGGATAAATTGCGAATTCTAAAATCAAAAATATTGTAATAACATTAATGATTTGTGTTTTGTACTTTTTTAAAAATTCCTTCATTTTATTTACTTTTTTTGTTTACTAAATCTTTTTTATCCCTCTCCATAATGATACGAAGTTGGGACTCTTTTAACAACCTTGCGGGTTCTTTCTTTTCTTTTGGTGCCTCCTCTGGTATGCGATAGTTCCTCACTAACTTATCCATCCAGTCTTTTGTTTCCTTACTCATATTAGTTAAGTTTATTCATTTTAATAGCGTTCATAAATTCTTCTCTAACCAAATTATCTTTTTCCAAAAACCTACCACTAAATTTGTTTGTGGTCATTAGGGAATCAGGATGCTGTACACCCCTCATACCACAACAAAGGTGATGTCCACTAATTGATACTGCCACATGCTCACACTCCAATTTTTCACTAAGGTATTTGTGTATCTGAGCGGTTAATGATTCCTGCATTTGTGGCCTTCTGCTGAACCAATCCACAATACGATTCAATTTACTCAAACCTATCACATTCTTTTCAGGCAAATAAGCTACAGCTGCGTAGCCGTAGAAAGGTAAGTTATGATGTGCACACATTGAATTCACTTTGATACCTGTCTGAATCACTATACCATCATACCCTTCTTCATTAGGAAATGTAGTTACCTTTGGTGCTTCAGTCATACTACCTTTAACCAAATCCTCTACCCAAGCTTTAGCTACCCTCAATGGAGTATCTTTAGTTTGTTCATCAGCTTCATAATCAAATCCCAATGACTCTAAAAATAGACCATAGTATTTAGCCGCATCTCTAATCCTTTTCTTCTTCTCAAAGGAATCTACTATTTCGTTTTCGTTTGCTTTCTTTAACATACTACTTACCCTTTATAACTTGATTAACTTCATATGATTTTACAGAAGGTAATCCACTATACTCACAAAGTAATTCATCTCTTTGTTTTCTAAGTTCTTCTTTAGCTTCTTCTGAAAAATAGATACCATCAGATTCCATATCAGCTATTGTTCTGAATACAGCTTTGTGAATAATTTCTTTATCTCTTTTTGGAAGTTTCTTATCTTCAAAAAGTCTTGCAGCTAAAACAAATAGAGCTTCTCTACCATATTTTTTTTCATTTGGATTAGGAGTATATCCTTCTTTATCCATTTTACTAAATTCTCTATATGTTCCTATAATGAATACTGCAAACAAAGTTGTCACAATTGTACTCAAAATTATTATTTCTAAATTTTCCATTTTATTTTCTTTTACCATTTACAAAATTGAGTAAGCCCAACATTGTTGGCGGCCACAATCCAATAAAGATTGCTTTCAATGGGTCACCATGCGAAAGGTAGATATATTCACTAACGAAAATACAAACAACACATATCACAAGGATAAGAATTTCACTAACACTAAATTTTTTCATTTTTATTTTTTTAATTTTTATCAATAAGTGTATCAACTAACACATAGCCAAACACCATAATACCAATAGGTAGGTTTACCGAATATCCAAATGATACTGCTAACCCCAATCCTATCACTAAACGAATTGCTTTCAATCCATCCTTTAGTGTTCTTTTGTACCAATAATCAAAATACGGTCTCATTTATTTACATTTTACTTTTTACAAAAAATGGTGAGTGGCCGAAGCCACCCACCTTATGTTTGGATTTAACCCCTTAAATTACCAAACAATCTTTTCACTATCCTCAACTTCAGGTTCGGTAAACAATGCCTCATCAGCCTTATCATCCTTCACATACTTCTGAACCAATTGCTTCACATAAGTTCTCTCACTATCCACACCACCATCATTACTGAAGAATGGGAACATACTAATCTCAGCTGCTTCGAACAAACTGAATCCATCATAGATAAGTCCAGCGGTTTCTACACTAGCACGAGTTGAAACACCAGTTGATAACTTACCATCACCGGTCTTAGCAATCTCACGAGTGTGGTGGGATATTTCAGCTACTGCTTTCAAATCATCATCACCAACCGTTGGGTACATATACTTTAGAAGTTCATACTCCTGCGTATCATTAAGTACATCCATCTCAATCGTTGTGAAACGGTCTAAGATAGCACGGTCAAGAACACGCGTTGAAGTATATTCACCACCAATGTTGGCGGTAGCGATAAAGGTAACACCTTCAGCTACATTCACAATTGGAGAATCAACAGCCTCATCCAAACGTAAGTAACGTTGTCCCAAGTCCAACACTGTCATTAAGATATTCCAAGCGTCTGGATGTGCTCTACTCAACTCATCCAATAGAATAACAGCGTTAGGAGTGGTGATTGCTTTTACGAAAGCGGATTCAGCGAAGAATGTACCTTTCTTAGAATCAAAGTGTGTGTTACCAATTAAGGTTGCTCTAGCATCCTGCGTAGCACCTAAGTTAAAATAGAAATCAGGACGTTTCAACCCTTTAGTTAGAGCTTTAGCTGCCATTGTTTTACCACAACCAGCAGGTCCTGTCATCATAATATTCTTAGCTCTCACTGCTGAACGAATAAGGTATTTCCATTTAAGGTCAGAAATAACCAAACCTTCAGGTTTAAGTTTCACCGATTCGTTATGGATGAAGTCAGTAATCTCTTTGTGAGAGTCCAACTTTTCAACATTAACTTCGGCGTTACTTTTTAGTGGAGCAACTAAGTTTTCGAATTCACTCATTTCGGTCAAGCGGTACTGAATCTTACCACCTTTACCAACAACTTTACGAAGTGCTTTACCAGCTTCGAAAGCTTTCTTACGAGTACCAGTACTAATTCCGTTAGTACCTACAATTTTACCGGCTGTATTAGCCAATTTGAAATGTGAGCCAACCTTCACAACTTTGAAGATTTGAGTACTCACTTTGTCCATCTTACTACTTTTTTTCGTAGCCATAATTAAGGGGTTTAAATGTTACAATTATTATTTATTATCAATCTTACTTCGTAAAGATACGCAAAATACCTGAGACTACCAAATATTTTTTTAATTATTTTTAAACTTTTTATAAGTCATTGAAAATCAACGAGTTAGGTGTGATTTCCTAACTCATTGATAATCAATCAGTTATGAATTTTGTGGTTTACTCATAAACAGGCGGTTCATTGTACGAGTCACTTCGTTTATGTTAGTTACGTTAATATAACTAGCCGCAGGACCGTAACACTCTTTGAATATACGAGCTGAACTACTACTATTCTCATCCATATCATGTCCATTATCAGCAACAAAGTAACTCATTACTTTGATACCCATACCTTCGATAGCCTTCACCATCTTACGAGTATGTTTAGCGGCGTTACTACCACTATAACTCATACCTTTAGCTGAGAAATAGGGTTCACCATCGGATATGTTAAGGAAGTAACTATCCATTTCGGTATTACTACCCACCATTTGTTTCATAATTGCTTCGAAACACAAACCTTCAGGTGTTGTACCTCCGGCGTGCAAATAACCAAACAATTGTTTTACCTTCATAAACTTATCAACTCTACTATCGTAAGCCAATACAATATAAGGTAATCCACTTTGTGATGTAGTACGGAATGAAATTTGAATGTTAAGGTTAGCAATCATATCTACTGCCTTAGCCAATGCTACGATGTTAATCATTGTTTTGTTCCACTTAGAACCACTCATTGAACCAGAGGCATCTACTGAAATATGTAAGTTAGCTTTCTTAAACATATCAATCTCTTTAGTAAAGAACACATGCTCATTACCATATCCGAGAGATGATACCATTCGTTTATCCATCTTACCCACAAGCTGGCGGTTGAAGATAGTTTCTCTACTCTCACCTCTCACCTGCAACTTCTTACCCAACAATGTACCCAATCGAATACCCTCAGCTACTTCATTTGCATGTTGTAGATACATAGTATCATCTTTATCACCTGCCCATCTTTTAGAAGTAAGTGGGAAGTCCTGAGATTCCATAAGTGAACGAGTCATCTTCTTTACAACGATACACTCAATACCTTTGAATGATGAACCAACACCATAATAGTCCTGAGCTACTACTTTCATCTCAGCTCCTGCTTCCTCAATTGATTCAAGCTGTTTAGCTTCCGATTGAGTCATCTTAGATTTCTTAATGTTACCACGTAAGAACTCTTTTTGTTTCTCAATCTTCTTACGAATAATATCCATCTGTCTTTGTGAAAGGCGGCCATCAGCTGGTTGGTTGGTTGCTTTACCATTCTTACCTACCTTAACACTAATCTTACCTTTGATACCTTTACCATCTTCAGCAGGTTCGTTACTATCACCACTCATATCGGCGTTACCATCAGTATCACCACTCTCATCATTACCATCACCATCACTATCATCAATCTGAACATCAATATCATCTTCACCTGCTTCTTGCTCACCTTCACCGGCCTGTCCATTACCATTACCTTGTCCTTGTCCCTGTCCGTTTTGGGGTTGGGAAAGTGGTTCAATTGCCTCAACCATAATAGAGTAAACTTCTATTGCTATTTTAAGCGCATCTTCCGTAGTTCTCAAACGAGAGATTTCATTCAGTTTGATTACTCTAGCAATATCAACTAAACGTTTCAACGCATTAGGTCTACTGAACTTAGAATGTAAGTTAATTAATCGGAACATATAAGCTTCGAAAGTTTCTTCGGTGAACTCATCCGATTTCATACCCTTATCAATAGCAGGGTCATTGAAGAACTTATCGTACATTGAACGATAGTAATCTCTATAACCTGGTGCTGATTTGTAAATGTAGTTATCAATACGTCTATCCTCTACATAGTTAAGAATATCTTTGATAACACCTGGCATATAATGAATACCTTTTTGTTTCGATAGCTCTGATAATCTACCAAATTCTTCACTACCAACAATTTTGTGAATTGCTACATCCAAATCTCTCAACAACTGAAAGTTGGAAAGTTTAATGTGAGAACCTTCGTGCAATGCCAAACCTACGGCCGGGTCAAACTCTTTCGGTTCAGCGATGTTAGCCGAAATAGTTACTACCTTACCATCAGTATAAGAATCACCTTTAGTTGAAAACTTAACAGGTATAGATTGACCTGTTACAATAGATACGAAGTTAGCGATTGCTCTACGATGAGCTGCCAACTTATAAAGATTTTTAGTAGCAATCTCTTTTGGACTATATGAACTATATACTGGGGAATGATAATCATAATCCCAGTCATCCATCCACCAAGAGGATTTACCATAAGAACTGTATGATTTGCTTTTTTTGGATTTACCACTCACTAAGTGGTCTTTTGTACCGGTCTTAAAATCTGAATACCAACTCATATAAAGGGGTTTTAATTAATGATTGAATACAAATATACTAAAAATACCTGAAACAAACAAGCCTTTTTGAAAATATTTTTTAAGGCACTGAAAATCAACCAGTTATAACTGATTGATAATCAATTAGTTGTGCAAGTCATTGATAATCAATTACTTTATTTTCTTGGGTCAGTATATCCAAGCTCTTTTATTATTGGGGAATTTTCTAATATATCCGAAAGTTCATCGGGTATATCAACCACATCATTCATATTTTGAAATGGCTGGTTTATTTGCCAGGTTCGATATAGCTCATTAAAAGTAACATCTGTTGGTTTTTCTTGTGGAACGTTTACCCTACTATCTATTTTATAGTCTTTGGTTTTAGTATGAAATATATTATCTGAATATTCTAATCCAATTGAATTCATAATATTCTTTATCGAAGCTCCATCATTTTGAAAAAAATCTTCATACTTTATTGCATATACATTTGGATAGTTATTTTTCAAAGCATCTAAAAATATCTCACACATAATTAGGTACTCATCTATTGTGTGATAATACTTTGAATCTAAGTGGTCAGTACATCCACTCAAAGGGTCATATCCTCTTTTTATAATTGAAGTAAATAAATTCCAAGGATTTCTATTGGTTAAGATTATAGAATAACCATAGTATCTGGATTGTTCAGAATACACATTAAACTTTAATTTATGCTTTCTTATTTCTAATGGTAGTACTGGTGATTTTATCAATATAAATTTATTATCACCAGAATCATTTACAATTCTTGGGTGTACATAATCAGACTCATCTATACATTCATGTAAATTATTACACTCACCCAATTTTGATTTAAGAATGCTTGTGCCTGTATGTGGGTATCCTGTAATTAAAATTTTCTTTTTTTCCAAAACTATGATTTATAGGTCATCTTCATCACCCCATTCATCGGCAGAAAATGTTGATTCTATTTCTTCAAATAAAAAGGTAAGTTCTTTTCTTGCATTTTCAACCATACCCCAATCTTCAAAAGCGATAGCATCTTCTAACATGTCTATCGTCTGCTTAATTTTGTTTTCAATATTCATAATGCTATTATTTTTCATTTAAATATAACATTACTTAATTAAACGATAAAATCATCTTTCATATCTTTTTTAAATGAAAACTCTTTTGTAGGTATAAACTCAATAGAGTCACTCCATCTAAAACTTTCCATTGGAGGATTTACAAAGTTATTATAAATCTCATGCGGAGTTCCTTTTGATTTTCTTGTTATCATCATATAAAAAGGAAAGTATCTTATTTCAATTTTTACTTTACTAAAGTGAACTGCTAAAAAATGTTCTGGTGGGAATAGATAGTGACCATCATTTAAATACTCCATCATTCTTAAAAATATGAATGAATAATAATCCATTACCTTTGGATTACCATATGCAAAGCAATCATTGATACCATCTGATTGTGGAAACGATGGACAGTTATTACTTCCCATAGGTACGTTTAACATATTGTTGTTTTCTATTACAAAATTTTCATCCAATACAGTATCAATTCTAGCTCTTATAATTAAATCATACTCGATACCCAATTGCTTAGTTAATAAATTACATTTCCAAACTTTATAGTACATTGAAAGTTGTCCAAATGCTTTAGATGTATTCTGAAACAGCTCATCTATGTTAGTTGGTGATTGTATGTTCATAGAAGCAAAGTCTTGAGTAGTTTGTTTAAATATTTTATAACTCTCAACTTCTAATCTTTTTGGACTATAAACTTTTTCAAATTCATTTATGGTATCACCCAATTCAGAATTCTCAATATCCCAAAATGAAGCATACACATCCATATTATACTTTTTAATTAATGATAACCAAAAATTTTTAGTTTCATTTAGGTCTCTCATATGACCTGAAAAACATAATGCTATTTTCATACAATATACTTATCGTCTTTTACACAAGGTACTTTAATTACCGTTGTTACAGAATCACTCAATGCTTCGAAATCGGTTGCTTCACCTGGCTCTATTGTAATTATATCACCACTATTGTAAGTAACACCATTCATAAGAACCATACCACTAACTACAACAGTTATTTCAGTTGCTACTTTATGATAATGCTTTTCATCTTTATCACCTGCTTTATATTTTTTTACAGCAACTTCAAAATCATTTGTTTTATATAAAGATGGTTCGAAGTTTCCAACTATCCATCCTTTGAACATTTCATTTAACTTATTTAATTTCATCTTTATATTTTTGAATGTAATCAGAACAAATACCAGAACATACGTTTATATCATCCATATGAATTTCTGGCATTACTGCTATACTTTTTTTAATTGGTTGTTTGCCCGGATATGCCCAAATGTAACCATATGAAGTAAGAGTTAATGTATCTTCTTCATGCCAAAACCAATTTATCTCTTTACAATCATTTTCATTTTCATAAAAGTATTCAACTGCTTCTATGTTTTTACAATGAACCCACAAACGGTCTGCCCTTCTTTCAATCCAATCTAAATCAATTTGGTATTGTGGTTCATCATGTCCCAACCACCAATTACCATCAATATACCAAACATCAACCTCTACATCAAATCCTATACGAAGTGTATCATCTATGTATTCGGGTTTGTTTTCAGCTTCTTCTATTCTACCGTTTATGTTTCCTCTATGTGATATGTAAATCATTTATTTGGTATTAAATAAGGTTCATCACTAAATAACTGGTCTATTGTTGATATACTAAAATTTCTTTCAGGTATAAAATCATCTTTCCATTGCTTCTTAAATAAATTTGCTTTTACTTTATATGGTTTTAGTAAATCAATATCTAATATATCAAAGTGCTCTTTCATTAAAAATTTACCATCAACTTTTTCAAATCTCAATGGGTCTTTTGCTTCTAAATAAGATTTGGTCAATCTTTCTTCTGGTGCATGGGTTTTGACATATTTGTGAAACTTACCATCAACTTTCCATTTAGAAACATTCAATCTATTGGTATCGTAGTTGCGCTTTGCAGCTCTAAATAGTATAAGTAAATTCTCAGTTGTACCAGCCATAATATGGTCTGATATGTGATATTCAGCATATTGCCATGCTCTAAAGAAAACAGATGAACTCCACAATTTATGCGGAGCTGATTTTATTGATTGGTATATATTTTCTGGATAAGACCAATATTCATCTCCTCTCATTTTGATAACATATTTTGTAGTTACCATTTCTAATGCATTAAGAGTTGATATAATTTGGTAATTTATATTTTGGTCACCACTTTGATTTGGTAGTGGTGATAATATTACTTTAAAGTTTTTTGGAAGTTGTGAAAAATCAATAGAAGTACCAACCCAAGTAGAAATAATTACATTACAATTATCATACTTTTTTGTATAAAAATCATAAGAATCCTGCTCAAGTTTTCCTTGAATTATAATTGTAACATCATCCATAACTAACATTTCTTATTATTTTTTCCAACCGATTTTTTCTCCGGCTTTTACTCTACGTTCATATTCTTCTTCCGAACCTGGAAATCTCCAAGCCCACACCAACCAAAATAACATAAACAATGCTATTCCAATTAGAGCAAATGGTTTGTGTGAAAGTGTAAATAATAGGAATGTATAACTCACCAAACAACAAAGTAGCATAATATACTTAACTTTTGTTGGATATATTCTTTTAGTTTCCCATCTGATAAGATGTGGTGAGAATGTTGGATGCGTATGCAACCAATGATTTAATGCGGGCGAACCTTTAGCGAATGCCCATGCTGCTAGTACCACAAAAGTTGTCATAGGTACACCCGGTACAATAGCTCCTATGTATGCACAACCTACAAAAAGTAAGCCGAGCGTTCTCCATAACCATTTATTCATAATTCTATATATTAATCCCAATCTTCTGAAAGATGATTTTTACCTTTTTGTAATTTAACTTCTTTCTTTTTTGGTTTTTGTTTCTTAACTTTGCTTTTCTCTTTTATGTATAATTCTTCTTCATCAATTTCGTTATACACAAACTTTTTCAAGTAAGCTTTTCCGTTTTTCATAAATCCAGTTTATCTACCCTGACCTCTATATCTTTTTGGTTTTTGTTCTTTAGGGCCGTATGATTTTTTAGCCTTATGACTTTTTTTACCAAATGAAACTTTTTGAGAGTTTCCTGCGGATTTTCCTTTTGCCATCTTAATGTTACAATTTTAATGTAAATTTGTAACGTAACCTATTTGAGATGTTTTTTAAGTTGTCTTGCACCCAATATCCATTTTTTTCCTATTGGGTTTTCAATTGGTTTTCTTAAAAAAGCATCTACTTGCTTTTGTATGGACTTGTTTACAGGTTGATATTCGGTATTATCTACAATAATAAAATTGTTACCAAATAGTCCCTGAAAGTGTCCTAAGTTTTCTTGACACTTTCTCCAAATATCTTCTACTAATTCAGGATCGAGTTTTCTACTTCTTTGTTTATTTCTTTTTTGAGCAACTTCCAAAGATGTATTCACAAAAACCATGTAACAATCATACCCTAGTGATTTGGCGTGAAACATTTTTCTTCGTATTTTCATTACCTCATCACCCGTTCCATCTATAATCATTCCTAATCGTCCAGCTTCGTAAAATGCTTGTTGTTTTTGAGTAAGTGCTTTTGCACGATTACGGATAGAATCACCAGTTTCTCCTGCTATGAACTCCCAAAAATTGGGGTCATTCTTTGAAATATCTGCTAAATCACCAGGATCTATACCATTCTTTTTCAAAGCTTGTTCAAATGCTGTATCGGAATTGATTATCTTAAGTCCTCCGGCTGATACTGATTGTAAATCACCTTTACCTACGCCAAAGATTTCTTTTGCTACATAGGATTTTCCACTACCCGGTCCACCAGCCAAAAAGATACATTTAAGAATACCAGGATCATCAACTCCTTCGGTGATTATCTCAGCGAATAGTTTAGTTCTGATTTCCTTAATCTCTTTTTGGATAGTAGATAGTTCGGATATAAGATTCTTCATTGATTACTTAGTAGTCTTCTTTTTTGCTGCTGGCTTCTTCTTTTCAACAACTACAGTCTTAGCAACTTTTGTAGCTTTATCAGCCACTTTCTTTACTTTAACTGCAACTTCCTTAACTTCTTCGATTTTATCTTCGATAGCATCAGGAATGTTATTGTTGTTCTTATCTTCAATCTTACCAGACTTCATACCAAAGTATGCGAATGTTCCACCGATTGCAAGAACAGCCAAAATAATTAAAAATGTTCCCATAATTTTTGTTTTAAGGTTTATCTATAAATATATAGTTTTTTTGTAAACAAACGTTATTCCTCACCATATAAAGAGTACTTGGTAATTGGTTTTTCAACCTTTACTTCCTCTTTATAGATTACCTCTACCGTCCCTTTACGGGCTGATAGGAAAAATTCCGTTTGTCCAGTCTTTTGGAAATGATACTCCAACCCATCGGTTAGTGATTCCAAAATGGTAGAAGGAGAGTCTACCGGCTGCCATCTATCGCCCGGTGGTACTCTCCTTAATACTACTTCTTTAATTTCTTCTATTTTAGTTTCGAAAGCCATTATTTAATAACTTGTAAGATTTTAGATTCTTTAGCCGCCGATACTTCATAATCCAATTGAATACCTGCTTTTTCAAATTCCTTAACAACTCTAGCTTCTGCTTCCGTAACAGTCATAGCATCTACTAAATAACTTTCTTTTACTTTCTTAATCTTTGTACCGCCTTTACCACCATCTACTTCATGTTGTACTGTTACTGTAACTTCAAAATACTTTGCCATAATTTTATTGTTTTAATGTTTAATTACAAATATACGATTTTTATTCCAATCTACCAA
>JACCDO010197013.1_pt1 | contig 29115 bp, 35 predicted proteins | sample 7446101 | NCBI WGS metagenome assembly JACCDO01 (sample SAMN15323440, study PRJNA562643) | freshwater metagenome | isolation source: river surface water | place: USA:Blue River Watershed | collected 2017-08-16
GAGTCAGACCAACCGTTTGACGGGCAACCCCCATCTGAACAGAATCAAGAGACGGGGTTATGGCCACGTTGGTCAGGTAGAAATCTTTACAATGAGCGCCAACAGATGGACACATCCACCTGGGCGCTTATCTACCAGCAGCAGGATATATCTGAAGACGCTATCTTCGATCCTGTCTGCGTGCGTGGGTCGATTGACGGCATGCGTAAGTATGGCCGATTTGTTCCCCACGCCCCGGGCCACCCGACAGACCTTAATGGGTTCATTATCGTCTGTGGACTTGACCCCGCTATTGTGGGGGATACAGCGGCGGTAGCATACGCCATACACCCAGGTACGCATAAGCGGTACGTACTGGATGCTGTGAAGATTACCAAACCTTCACCACAACAAATCCGCGATTTGATTTCTGGATGGACCGAGCTATATAGACCCGTAGAGTGGATTATCGAACGCAACGCCTTCCAGCAGTTTCTCACACAAGATGAGAACATCCGCCACTTCCTTGCTAGCCGGGGTACACACCTGCGTGAGCACCACACCGGTAATAACAAGTGGGATGTCGGATTTGGTGTAGCCTCTATGGCCTCCTTGTTTGGTACAAGGCAGGCCGATGGAAAGCATCACCGAGATAACTTAATACATCTACCGAGCGACCAGAGTGAGAACATCAAGGCTCTTATCGAGCAGCTTATCACTTGGACCCCGGAGACCAAGGGCAAGACTGATATGGTTATGGCCCTGTGGTTCTGTGAGATCAAGGCGCGAGAGATACTCAACAGAGGACAGTACGGCAAGACACATCTTTCCAATCCGTTCCTCACCAAGGCAGAACGTAGCAAGCGTATGGTGGTTAACATCGACGAGCTACTAGAACAAAGAGACCGTACATTCCTTTAGGAGATAACATGGCAACAGCGAAGAAATCGAGTAAAGCAAATAAAGTAAACTCGGCTTTTAAAACTTCAACAAAGGCAGAAACCAATGCCTCAGTAACACAACGTAAAGCAGACATTGCAAAAGGTGCATTGCCTAAAATAAATAAAAATATTGAAAGAGCAATGGCTGGACAACGAAAAGCAGCTTCATCATTTAAGAGCGCAAGAAAAGAAGGCGGAGCAGCAAACGCTTTCATGAGAGCAACAACAGGGAGAAGTTCTGCTGAATCCAAAGCAGAAAAAGAATATGTTGCTTATGCTAAAGCACGAAAAGGACAACAGCAACTTAAAGGCCGCGTAGTACAAGCAATTAGCGATCGTCAACGTACCGCATCACGCGCTAAAACTGTTCTTAAAAATCAGAAAAAAGGTTAATCATGGCGACATCAAAGAAACCAATGAAGCCTATGTCAAAGAAGCCAAAGACACTTGATGACTTTCTTAAGGCGGGGAAGACCCCTCCTTCAAAGAACAAGAAGCTCCCACCAGACTACGATGTAGTTGATAAGAGCATGGGGTACAAGAAGCCAACAAAGAAAAATCCATTGCCAACAAAAATCAAAAAGAAGTAAGGAAATAACATGCCAACACCAAAGAAAAAGATTATGGGCAAAGGCGAGTCTGCTGTAAGCGTTGGAGTACGTATGATTCGCTCTGGCAAAGCTGCAGGATATAGCGCAATGCGTGGGACTAGCAAGGCGGGAGCCAAGCTACAACCTAAACCAAACACCAAAGCAGAACCAAAATCAAATGTTAAAGTAAAAGATTCTACCAATCGAGATCCATTTGCAGGCTTGACGGGTACTGTTAAAGGAAAAAAAGTTAGTGGTGTAAAGAATCACCCAATGCGTTCAAAAGCAGTATCTCGTAAATCTAAGTAAGGAAACAAATTGTTAACAGCCAAGGAAATTGCAGCTAAGGTAGCTCGTCTCACCACGCGCTACTCTGCACGCGATCAACGTATGCGAGATGTACTCTCCGTACGTCAAGGCGACATTAGTAAAGTTTATCCTGCCATGTTCTCAGAGGAATACCCAAAGCCTCTAGTCGCAAACTTTATTGATGTTGCCGCACGCGACTTGGCTGAAGCAATGGCACCACTGCCGTCGTTTAACTGCGCTGCGTCTAACATGGTCTCTGATTCACAGCGCAAGGCAGCAGACACTCGCACCCGTATTGCAAACTATTATGTTTCATCATCTGAGTTACAACTACAGATGTATTCGGGTGCGGATTGGTTTAACACCTATGGATTGCTACCTGGCATCGTTGAGATGGATTACCAGAACAACCAGCCACGTATCCGCTTGCTAAACCCATTCGGTACTTATCCTGAGATAGACCGATTTGGTCAATGCATCTCCATTACTCAAGTACTACAGATGGATGCACAAACTCTTGCAATGCAGTACCCAGAGTTTGCAGATCAGATTATGCCACGCAACTCATTCCAGACTGGCTCTCCATATCTAGAAGTTGTACGTTATCATGATGCAGACCAAGATGTCATGATGATTCCACAACGACAGAATCTTGTTTTATCTAAGACCCCAAACATTTTGGGCAAGTGCATGGCACGCGTTGCCACACGTTTCTCTTTGGACGGCGAAGCACGTGGTCAATTTGATGACGTACTCGCAGTGCAGTTAGCACGCGCACGCTTTGCTGTTCTACAAATTCAGGCTGCCGAGAAAAGCATCCAAGCTCCAATCGCAATTCCACAGGACGTTCAGGAGTTGGCACTCGGGCCTGATTCCATTATGCGTTCGTCAAACCCACAGGCAATCCGCCGTGTTCCGCTAGAATTACCCAATGGTGTATTCACCGAGTCTGGTGTTCTAGAGCGTGAATTGCGTGTGGGTTCACGTTATCCAGAAGTTCGTTCTGGTAACATTGACGCAAGCGTTGTCACAGGACGTGGAGTACAGGCGCTACAAGCTGGCTTTGATACGCAGATTAAATCTGCACAGGCACAGTTTGCTAGAATGTTTACCGAACTTATTGGCATCTGCTTTGAAGTTGATGAGAAGATTTATGGCTCACAACAAAAGACTATTCGTGGTGTAGACGATGGAACACCATACGTATTAAAATATATCCCTAGCCGTGATATCAAGGGCGATTATGCTGTTGATGTACGCTACGGTATTATGTCTGGTATGGATCCTAACCGCGCAGTTATTGCGTTGCTGCAGATGCGTAGCGATAAGCTCGTATCCCGCGACTATGCGCGTCGTGAATTGCCAATTGACATCAATGTTACACAAGAAGAACAACGTATTGACATCGAAGAAATGCGCGACTCATTGCGCGTTGCTATCGCTCAGTACGCTCAAGCAATCCCACAGATGGCATCGGCTGGACAAGACCCAAGCCAGATTATTCAACGCATTGCATCTGTTATTACGGGACGGCAAAAGGGTCTACAACTAGAAAACATCGTAGAGAAAGCATTTGCTCCAGTTGAGCAACCAGCTCCTGAGCCACAGCAAATGATGCAAGAAATGATGCAACCTGGAGTTCCGGCTGAGCAACCAATGACGGCAGAAGGAACAATGCAACCACAACAGGGACAACCAAGACCTGGAATAAGTCAATTACTAGCCGCCATTGGCGGAGCCTAGGAGGTGCAAAAATGAAAAAAGGTGGACGCGCTGCTGCTCCAGTACAGCAACCAACAAAGGGACCTATGGATACGTCAAAACCAAAGGGCGGTAAGACATACTTTGGTATGGCCCCAGCGGGACGTAAAGGCAAAAAGGCCTAATTAAACAACGTGGCGTATCGGCTGACCAAAAATCAGCCGGTACGTATTAACAAGAGGAACTATGACAGCAGAACCAATGAACCCAGCCGGTGGTGTATCTGGCCCAGGACGCTTCAGTAAGCGAACTGACACGTTGCCTTCTGCCTACTATGGTGAAGGACAAGAGACACAAGCAATTAGCACTGGTGCAGAGAAAGCAAAGACCAGAGGTATTGCTGATAATGTGGGTGGACGCCCAAAGAGTGCTCCACAGGTAACTGGTTTGTTCGCTCCAAGTGAAAGACCAGATGAACCAATTACAACCAAGCCATCAAATTTTGGTATGACGCAAGGACAAGAGTCCTTATCTAATATTTTAGCACAGATGTTGCCATATGATACAAATGGTGAGATAGCATTACTATACGACCAAGCGGTTATTAGAGGATTTTAATGGCACAGAACCTAGATAAAGGTAATCTTTATCAGGCTGCCAAACGCGCTAATCTCAACCCAGCGCAAATGCAGCAGATAGATTCCTTGAGCGAAATGTACTCAACACATTCGCGTCTTAGTGGGCTGCCTGTAAATGTTGCTGCTCAGGAGTATAGCCAACTATCTCCGGATAAGCAAAAATCTTTAGCATCTTTTGTTGGAGAAGGAAAGAAAGATCCAGTAAAAGAAAGTCGTTCATTTATTGAGAACGCTGCTTACATATTAAGCAGACCAATTGTTGAACCAATTAAAGCAGTCTTTAACACTGCAATGTGGCTTAGTGACCAGACTACACGGTTGTACCGTACTGGTGCTATTGCTGCAATGGAAAACACAAACCTTTCTGACGCATGGAAACAATCCGGTGCCAAGGGTGAAAATGTATTCAACCCAGATAGAATTGAGCAAGCGACTAAACAGTACGGATATGATACTGTAGCTGTTGCTAAGAAAATCGCTGCTGGTGTGCCGCTTGATCAAATTATTGCAGAAGCTCCAAATGAAAACCAAAAGAGAATTGCAGCTGAGGGTTCACAAGACCAGGGCAGTCTACTGACTGAGGCAGTTGCTAAAGTAAATGCTGCAAAGTATTCTCCTGGTCGTCAACTCGCTAACGCCATTCTACCAGAAGACCTAGAAGGTAAAGGCTCACTGTACACCTGGTTATCAGGAAGCACCGACGCAGCCTTCCGTATGGGATTAGACCCAACACTTCTTCTTGGCAAAGCAGCAAAGATGTATCGCGGAGCACAGTATGCTCTATCTAAAACTGCTGGTAGTGTTGAAAATGTCAATAGAGCTTTTGATACAAGTACGGTTCGTGGTAGAAACATTACCCGATTCTGGGAAGAGTATACCGATCTTACCAGTCAGCTAGTAAAGGCAAGAGAAACTGGCGAAACTATGAAGATTGGTGAAATCACCGGACAGCTTCGTCGCCTTAATCCAGCATTTGTGGACAATAACGTTGGCGAATCTCTTATAGATTATGCAAAGAATAATTACAACGGTGTGATTTCACTTACTACAGCCAAGAACTTCTTGTCCGATGTTCAAAATATAGACAACTTAATGTACGGTCAACCAGGTTACTGGGTAAAGTACATGCCTAGACTAAGTGCCGCTCGAAAAAAGAAGCTTGAACTTTACACTGGCACTTCAAGAGTGTTTGACTTGAACAAAGATAGTGCAGATTTCGTGCGTAATATTGCATTTGATGAGGCAAGTCTTCAAGGTATTACACCGGCAGAGCAGGCATTGCAGACTTTGGTTGGCAAAGCTGGGGAAACTGCTGTAGAAGCAGGACTTAAGACTGGCGAAAGAATTAAAGATGCTACGGCTCAGTCTATTTTTAAAAGCCGGTGGTCCTTAGGTGCGATTAATAGAAGACTTGATAAGTTATCTGCAAAGTTTGCACGCATTCCTATTCAAAAGGATCTCCAGAATCTTGCTAGCGATAAATCCATTCGAGCTATTGGTCAATTAGCACGTCCAATTTATGGTCGATTTGGTTCACGCGTTATTGAAGATATGTATCGTGTGTCCAACCTAGGGCAACGACGTCTTATAGCACAAGGATTAGCTACTACCGTGCTTAAGGTACGTGGAGCGGAAGCCACCCCAGGTGGTAAAAAACTTATTGAAAGCATGGGCAACCTAGGACGGGATGCACACTACTCAAATCCAATCGTTGATCCAGTAACTGGTATTATGAAATACCCATCTGCTAACGCATCTGGTGTAGATTCAGCTCTTTATCCGTACCAGTTATCGGATGGTATGCTTATGCCATCTCTAGACGAGGTTGATAAGGCTGTAGCACGTGAAGGATGGCTAGGAAAAGCGTGGGGTTTACAGTACAGGGAAGAAGCCGACAAGACTATTGATGGCTGGACAACACTTACTATCCTTAGCCCCAGATTTCCAGTACGTAACGCAATCGAAGATTTTGCGGTAGGCTTTGCTAATGGTGTATCGTTGCGTTCATTCATACGCGGTCGACGAGAATCTACTAAGATTAGAACCATATCCCAAGAATTAGAACTTGGTATGGTTAACAAGTTAATCAAAGGTAAAAAATCTGAAGAGATTGCTGCCGAATTCAAACTTGTTAACGAAGGTAAGTGGCTTATGCCAAATGGTTTAGAGGCCAAGACTTACACAGAAAAAGAAATGGCAAAGCGTCAAATATTTGCTAAAGGTCTTTTAGATAATAAATTTGATGATGCCGCGAAGGGTGTTTTCAAGGATAAGTACGACCAATTTGTGTATGAATTTGCAATGTACGGCAACCCAGAAAATCTTCTCAATGAAGTAGCTGAAGGTGCGTACAACTTCGCCGTTGGTGCAAACTCTGTTAGTATTGTTGGAAGAGAAGGTCGCAAGCGTGGACGTGTCGTCGACTTTACAATTGATGGCAAGGCTTATCGAAAGATGCACAAGAGTAATTATAGGCCAGAAGCTATTGATAATGAGACTGCCGTAGGATGGGCATTCCAGATATCGGCTAAAGCAAGTGACCAACTTGGATCAGAGGGCATACTAGCCCTACACCAATTCGGTAAAGCCAATAATGCTAGAAATCTTTTTGTAAGAAAAATGGAAAGAATCATTAGCGAACCAAGATTCGACCAAATGCGTAAAGATATGCAGCGCTATTACGAAGATGTAAACTATACTCCTAGACTACATGCACAACAAATCTATGATGATTTGATGGGACTCTTTGGTAAAAGAGATAGAAGTCTAAATTACGATTTACTAAACAAAGTTGTTACTCCAAATGCAAAAACAAAAAGATTTGAAGTAAACCCACAAGGAATCTCCAGCCTATCAGATTTGCCGACATCAATTGACGACTTGCCAGTTGCACTTACCATACCAAGATTTGTTCCTGCGTCTCAGTCTGAAAACTTTATTTCAGATATTGTTACCTGGGGTTGGGGTAAAGCAGCTGCAGCAAACGCACGTTTCTCACGTGATGGCCTGGTCGTAGACGCTGCATTCCACGTACGTAGAGACCTAGAACCATTCAAGAATCAACTTGTAGAATCTTTTAAGAAGAGTGGTATGCCAGCAGATTACGCTGAAGCAGCCGCTACAAGAAGAGTTGTAGAGCTTTCAGAGAATCTTGCTGTCGAACGTGTATTATCGTTTGTTGATAATCCAGAGGTTCGTTCATATTTAGCATGGAATGCACGTAACTTTGCTAGATTCTATCGAGCAACCGAAGATGCATATCGACGTTTAAATAGAACACTTAAATACAATCCACAGGGTGTGCAGAAGTTGGCCCTTACATATGAAGGCGTTACTCATGCTGGATTCGTGCAGCGGGATGACCAAGGTGAACCGTACTTTATTTATCCAGGTGTGGCACCGGTATATAAGGCTGTCAATAGGGTGTTAACTGCTGTTGGTCTTGGAGATAAGTTTGTTGCTCCAATGCCATTACAGTTTGGCGCATCTATTAAGATGCTTACACCATCAGCAGATCCTAGTTCATGGATTCCAACTTTCAGCGGTCCACTTGCCGGTGTATCTCTAAAGACTATATATGGAATTGCTGGTGCAGTACAGGATTTTGATATACCAGTAGCATCAAGAATTGGTAAAGAGATTACCTCTACCGAAAAATATACATTAGGTAAGTACTCGGAAGAGACTGATATAGTCAATGCATTCTTGCCAGCACATATCAATAAAGCTTTGCGCCTCTTTGATACTGATGAAAGAGATTCTCAGTATGCTTCAGCTTTTAGAAAGGCTGTTACATATTTAGAGGCAGGCGGTTATGCTCCTAAACCTGATGCAACTCCAGGAGAAATTCAACAGTACCAAGATAGGCTCAAGACTACCATCCACAGTATTCTTGGCGTGCGATTTGCTTTAGGTTTTGTTGTCCCAGCAAACCCTGGTGTTCAGTTAAAGAGTGATATGGCTGACTGGGTACGAGATAATGGACGTACAAACTTTAAGCAAGTATACCTAGAACTAATCAACAAGTACGCCGATGGTCCAGATCCGGTAGGTCGTGCTATGGAAGACTGGGTTAAGTTCTTCCCTAATCAGGTTCCATTTACTGTCAGCGAATCGGACCCACGAATTATGGCACGATTCAAGACAAGTCAAGAAGCTGCCAACTGGGTAGAGAACAATAATGATTTAATCAAGCAATACCCAGAAGGTGCAGGATTCCTTATTCCACAAACTGGTGAGTTTACTTTTGATGCTTATAAAGCTCTTAAGGCCGAAGGATTCCGCCAGAATAAACTTGTTGGTGATTTCCTTCAAGAAGTATCCGCTTCACGCTCTCGTCAGTACTACTACGAACAACGTGACGTCTATGAAAGAATGCTTTCTGAGACAAGTAGCGAAAAGAAGAAGAGAGAACTAAAAGACAAGTGGGATATCTGGTCTAAAGAGTTCAAGGCTTTTCGCCCCGTGCTACAACTAGAACTAGCCGAGTCAGCAGAGAAAGTTGTTAAGCGCAAGCAGTCATACGAAAACTTAAAGAAGATGCTTGATGAAACAAATATCAACACGGCTGAAGCCAACTCTTTGAGAAAGATGATTTCTGTGTACGAAGAGTATCTATACAATACTTCTGTTAGATACAACTCTCGTAGCCAGGATGATATAGATGCAAGAAAGAACCTAAAGGAAGCAGCTCGCATAGAACTACGTGAGATTGCTACAGAAAACGCTAACGCAAGTTCAGCATACGATATATTGTTTGCTAACTTCTTAAGGGATTGATATGGGCGAGTATACTCCAGAGCAAGCAACTAGTCCTAGTGGATTTGAAAACTATGCAACTAAGGCTAGTGGTAATGGTTTAATCACCACTGCTACATCTGTAACGCTAAATGCTGATAGACCATTTGCTACTAATAAGATAGAGTACACAGCTCAATCTGCCGACGAGATTAAGGCATCGTATAGACTCTTTACACCTGAACTGAAAAGGGCTGTATCTGCTCAGCTTAAGGCTGCTGGATACAATGTACCTATTACGGATAAGTTTGACCTAAAGGTTAGAGATGCGTTCGTAACAGCTTATGATGACTTCAGTGCTTTTGCTGAAGAGCAAGGAAGAATTGATCCAGAGTTCTTTACAGAGCAACCTTTTGGAATCCAAGAGTTCCTTAACCTTAAGGGTCAGGGAGCTACACCCGGCGGCAAAACAAAAACTTATACAACTATTTACAGCCAAGATAAAGCAGAGATGTTAGTAGATACCATCTACAAGGATTTGACTGGTATCACTGCAAGCCCAGAAGAAAAGGCAAGGTATGCTGCTATCCTACGTGAAGAGCAAGCTGCTAATCCAACTACATACAATGCGAAGACTGGTCTTGCCGTAGAAGGCATGGGAGCCGCTGAGTCGCAGAAAATGCTTATCGATGAAATCGCTGGAACCGACGAGGCTAAAAGAATGAGAGCAATGGACGGTTATAGAACGCTACTGTCTGAATTGGGGGTTAAGATATAATGGCTAAACGCCCAAAGGGTACATACGTAAGCAATGTATTTAATCCAGGATTTGACAAGAATCTTCCATTCGGATTTGTTGACGTAGTATATAGCACCGATGGTGAACCAATTGGTTTCATGAAAGATGGAAACTTTTATAATCTTGGAGAGAAGGCAGACGATGCTGCTCCAAAGCGTCAACCAAAGGATGTTAAGGGTGTTCCTGGTATACAAGAACAAAAAGCTGCTCAGTCAGAACGTGATACGTTAAGTAATGAGCTCAAGAATCTTGAGAGCGAAGGCAAGAAGAATACTCCTGAATGGCAGTCTACATATCAAGAGTATCTGGCTGCACAAAAAAGATTAGATGACGTAAATCAAAAAATTGAAGATTATGTACAGAAGAATAAAAAGTATGAAGATGACTGGAAAGCAACCAAAGAGAAACAACAAGAGGGTGCTTACAAAGAAATCCAAGATATTGTAACAGCAAAAGAAGAAGCCCAGTCTGCCAAAACAGCTGCAAGAAACGAGAAAAAGCGTAAGCAGTTAGAGGCAGAGAAGGCAGATGCCGAACGTCGTGGAGATAAAGCTGCTGCAACTAAAGCTCAGCAGGATATAAACAATATACCAAAGACTCCAGCTAAAGCTAAAGCAACTACTCCAACCCAAGCTGAACCAAGATCTGCTAGAGCTCAGGAAGCTGGGGTTAACAAGGTAAAGCCTTCTACCACGAAAGCTACTACTCCAACTGCTACTGCTAATCAAACCACTACACCTGGCACTTCTGGTTCAACAGGCAACAAGGCGGCAACACCTAATGTTCCCGCTGCCCAAAAGGAAACTAAAGCAGATAGACAGTTGACTGCTGAACAAATTCTAAATGAGTACAGATTTGTAGATGCTATTATTAATCAAGATCCAAAGATTAAGAAAGCTTATACCGATTTTGTAAATAATAAAATTACAAAAGATAGATTTAAAAATGTTGTTCTAACGTCTGACTTTGTTGCAAAAAATAGCGCTACAATACGTGAACGTATTTTTAATAAAGCTACTTATGAGGAGCTAGGCCCAGAAGACCAAGCATCCAGGACAAGCAATTATGCACAGGGTATTGATAAACTTTTCAGAGAGTTGCAGGCACAAGCAAAAACAGAAGGTGCTGTTCCCACAGATGAAGAGTTAAGACTTGTTGCTGATAGAATATACATGCTTGGCCAGGAGAATGACACCAATGTAATATCTGCTGCGCTTAGGCCATATGTGCGAGCAGGAATCAATGCAGAAGGAATGGCTACCGTAGGTGGTGCTGCTGGTTCTAACTATTCAAGATTAGTACAAGCTGCGTACAACAATGGTATATCAGCTTCTGAAATGCCAAGAATTCTTGGATACGATAGCCCCGATGCTATATTGCAAGCTCTGCAAAGTGGTGAAGCAATAACAACACTAGAGCAAAGAATAAGAAACTTCGCTTCTACTGGACAGTCTGACTTTGTCAAACAACAGTTAGCTTCAGGTGTAAACATGCGAGCCATTGCTGGTCCTTATATTGAACAGATGGCAGCCACTCTTGAGATACAACCTGATACAATTAAACTAAATGATTCTATGGTCCAAGCAGCATTACAGAATCAAGGAATGACGTTGTTTGATTTTAAGAAATTGTTAAGAAAAGATAATCGTTGGCAATATACAAAAGCAGCTGAGACAGAGGTAGCAGATGCAACAATGCGTATCCTTAGAGACTTTGGATTTGAGGCATAATGGCTCGTAAAAAAGATTTAATGCAGGGTCCAGACGTTCCTGTTGGTGGTGGAGTAGGTGGTGCGTTCGGCGAGCGCTTGTCGATGTCACAACCTCTTGCACAAAAGAAGCCAACTCTTGCTCCGGAACCAGTAGAAGGTCCATACTACACCACTGCAAGTGGTATGGAAATTGTCAGCCCTGGACAATCTGCTGAATCAATTCAAGTGCGGCAACAAAATGCGGAAAGGGAAAGAAACACCCCTCCGGCAACTTTGCCAGCTACACCACCTCCTACATCTCCAGTGGTTCCACCACCTCCACCACCAGCTGCACCAGCCAAGGTATCTGCTTTTGATAAACTAAGAGAGCGTTTAGCTGCACGAAATCTTAGTTCTTTGTATGAATCCGTTAAGGGTCTCATTCAAGCAGAATTACCAGAAGATGAGTTTACTTTACAGTTGCGTGCAACTCCAGCGTACCAACAGAGATTCAAGGCTAATGCCGCTCGCATAGCTAACGGGTTAAAACCGTTGGGCGAAGCAGAGTACTTGACTGTAGAAGATGACTATCAAGGGATTATGCGTCAACGTGGATTACCGGAGTCATATTGGGCAAGAGGAACCCTTGGCGAGCAAACAAACTTTGAAACATTGATTGCCAATGATGTATCTTCTGACGAACTTGACTCACGAATTAATGCTGGGCAAACCGTTCTTAATGCTAATCCTCAAGTAATGCAAGCCATGAAATTATACTATCCAGAAATTACTAATGGAGAAGTATTAGCATATGTTATTAATCCTAAGGCTGGACTTGTTGATATTGAACGCAAGGTTCGTGGCGCACAGATTGGTGGAGCAGCACTTACTGCTGGGCTACCAGCGGCTGGACTAGGTAAAGCCAGACTACAAGAACTTGTTAATGCTGGAGTGACGGCAGAACAAGCTAAGACTGGATTCCAGAACATTGCAGAAGTATTACCAACAGCAACTAAGCTATCATCAATTTATGATAGCGGAGGATACACACAAGCGGAAGCGGAAGCAGAAGCCTTTGGTCTTGCTGGAGGAGTCCAGGCTGGACAGAAACGTAGAAAGCTTGCATCGCAAGAACGAGCAGCATTCTCTGGCCAAACTGGAGCTGAAGCAACAGCACTTGAACGAGGACGTTCGGGAGCATTCTAAGTTTCTTGTGGATCAACCGGCCCCACAAGTGTAGAAGCCCGGTAGATAGAGCCGACCCGCTACCCCAGGTGGAATCGTGGCTATCGCTAACAACTATAGAATGGGAGAGGACTAACTATGTCCAATCAATGGGATGATGACGATGATGACTACACAGCACCAGAAATGAGTAGTGATCTAGTCAAGCAACTTCGTAAGGCCAACAAGCAAAAAGAGAAAGAACTCGCTGAGCTTAAAGCACAGTTCGAGGGATTATCTAAAGCGCAACGTGATAGAGTTATCAAAGATACTCTAGCGGCCAAGGGAGTTAATACAAAAATTGCGGCATTTATCCCGGGAGACATTGAAGCTTCTGAGGAAGCAGTTTCCAAGTGGCTCACAGATTACTCCGATGTATTCGGTTTTGAGAGCCAACCGCAGGCAACCCCGAACGTAGATCCACGCGTCGCACAAGACTTTCAACGTATGTCCCAGGCAGCAAGTCAGGGAATCTCCCTAGACACACAACAAGATTTGCAGCGAAGACTAATGAATGCTTCTTCAAGAGAAGAGCTGGATCAAATCATTCGGGAATCTGGACTATAACCCGAACAATCAACGAAAGGCATAACTAAGATGGCACTTCCTCAAGGTGCGTTTACCACCACGACGGACATCTCCAATCTCGTAAAAACAGCGTATGACCAATACGTCCGAATGGCGCTTCGCTCCATTCCTGTAATGCGTGCTCTTGCAGATGTCAAGCCAGTACAGCAAGCAATGCCTGGTTCATCGGTAGTCTTCTCAATCTACTCAGATTTGGCACAAGCCACTTCAACGTTGAATGAAGGACAAGATGTTTCCAGCATCGCACTTGGCAACCCAAACCAAGTAACTGTTACTCTCAATGAGTATGGCTCAGCAGTAACAACCACCAAGAAGCTCAACCTCACATCATTCAATGATGTTGATGCAGCTCTTGCTGATATCATCGCATACAACGCTGCCGATTCTATCGACAACGTAGTTGCAAACGTTCTTTCTTCCGGACAGAACGCAATCTACGGTGGCACCGCCACCAACTCTGCTGGAGTCGTTCCAGGAGATAACCTAACAGTTTCACTTATCCGTGAGGCTGTCGTTGAACTCCGTACCAATAAGGCTGTTCCTCGCATGGCGGAACTCTATGCTGCATACGTGCACCCACGTCAATCAGCAGACCTCCGTGCCGAGTACGGTTCTGGCGGATTCCAAGAGCTCACCAAGTATGTCGAGCGTACCCCATTCGTGGCTGGTGCTGTCGGCGTAATTGAAGGTGCTTACGTTGTAGAAACTCCACGTGTTCTTAATGGTTTCTATGTACCAGGTGGAACATGGGCAACTGCAGCTCCTGGCTCAGTTCAAACCAGCTTTGCAATCTCACAGATTGAAGCTGTTCCCGTTCCTATCTCATCTCCTTCGATTGTCTTCAAGGCTTCTACATTCGCTCCATACGCTGGTGTTGGACAGCAATTTGTCCCAAGCGGATTAGTAGCAGGTACATCAAACTGGGCATTGCTCAATGGTCAAACATTGACAATTACTGCAGTTGATGCAATCAACGGAACCGTCTCGGTCGCAAACCCAGATACCTTAACGTATGTTGGTGGACCAGATCTACAAACAGCAACAGGTTCATTCACCAACAACTACCGCGCAATTATTGCCGGTCGTGAAGCGTTGGCTGAAGCTCTTGCACAAGATATCAACACTGTCATTGGTCCAGAGATTGACGCACTCCGTCGTTTCCGTACCATTGGTTGGTATGCATTCGCAGGTTGGAACCGTCTCCGTGAGTCGGCTCTCTACCGTATCGAAACATCTGCAACAAACGGCTAATAAGCCAAAACGGAATGGGCGGGGGAAACTCCGCCCTTCCTCTTAAAGGAGAGTAATGACTCAGTACATACTTACCACTCCCTGGAGATGGGAAACGTGGGGAACCAAAGATACTTATGACCCATACTCTCGTTTAGCTGGTAGGCCATTGAATGGATCAACTGGTCCTTATGGAACTATAGCACCATTCATGACTGATATCCCTAGAGGTCTAACACTTATAGTAAATGGTACTTCAGTTGAAGCAATAGAAACACCCAGCCAAGATGCACTGGCGGCAGCTACAGCATACTTTCTTGGTGGTCACGAATATGTTGTTAACCAAGACATGGCCAACATTTTAATAGCTGCAGGTTACTCTGGATTCTTGGAGCCCATGTAATGGAACGCAATCCTAATTGCAAACAATCTTGTAAGACGCAAGACCACGCTAGCGAAGGAGAATGCTGGCGAGAGAACATGCCAATGTTCACTGGTTACCAACCCACTAAAGGTCCAGCCTATGATAGAACATGGGTAAAGAAAGATGAAAAAGAATTAACATCATACTATGATGCAGTTAAGCAGGGTATCGAGCCACGCTCTACCCGACAAAAAGATATTGATGCCGCAGTAAAAATGTCAGACGGAGCAGGTAAAGCATTCGACGGCATATCGCTTTCCTTCAAGGAATAACAAAGGCTAGAAGAAAGGTTATAACAATGGCTGAACAAAAACTTGTTCTCATGGCCAGCTCGTTAAATCCTATGCTAGCTATGGCCCAAGAAGCATTCAAGTTGCTTGAGTCATATATGGCAGCAGGGTTTACACGGAAGGAAGCTTTCGATCTGACAGCAAGCCAGCTGCCTGAGTGGGGTTTCCCAGGACAGACCATAATCGAAGAAGAAGATATCGAAGACGAAGAAGATGACATCGACGATGATGACTACGAAGAAGAAATCGAGGAGGGATACTAATGGCAGAACCAATGAAGTCGAATAAGACTGGAGAAGATATTCCAGCATACGACGTACCACCAATGTTTGGAACCTACGAAGAGCTCATGAAGGGCGCACCAGGAAAGGCGGTAAAGTAATGAAGAAGAAAGCAGCTGCCAAGAAGTGCAAGAAGTGCGGCATGGCAAAGTGTAAGTGCTAGTATGTCGTCTGGTCAATATAAAAAACATTACGGTTGGAACTCTATACAGATACGCAATGGTATGGTAGTTAGACTACAGAAAGACGGACGCATCCAATCTGTATTAGGAAAGTACGGAGAATATGGTAAGCAAGAAGGATCCAAGACTCGCTAGAGCTGGAGTAGCTGGTTACAATAAACCAAAGCGTACTCCTGACCATCCAAAGAAGTCACACATTGTTGTGGCTAAATCTGGTGGACAAGTAAAGACCATTCGTTTTGGTGAGCAAGGTGCCAAGACTGCTGGCAAACCAAAGGCTGGCGAAGGCGAAAGAATGAAAAACAAACGTGATTCATTCAAAGCACGTCATGCAAAGAACATCGCCAAAGGCCCAATGTCAGCAGCATACTGGGCAGACAAGGTTAAATGGTAATGGCATACACTAACCCAGCAATGCGTGAGCGAATCAAGAATAGAATTATGGCTGGCAGTAAAGGCGGAAAGCCTGGTCAATGGTCAGCTCGCAAAGCGCAATTGCTGGCACAAGCTTATGAAAAAGCTGGTGGTGGATATTCTGGCGAGAAGACGGCAAAACAGAAGTCTCTATCTAAATGGACTAAAGAAGAATGGGGAACCAAGTCTGGCAAGCCCAGCACTCAAGGTTCCAAAGCAACTGGAGAAAGGTACTTGCCTAAGAAAGCAAGGCAGTCTCTAACATCTGCTGAGTATGCAGCGACAAGTAAAGCAAAGCGTGAAGGCACAAAGTCTGGTAAACAGTTTGTTGCTCAACCTAAAAAGATTGCTAAGAAAACAGCGAGGTATAGGTAATGGCACTAGGTGTATACGGCTCGACACTTACTGAAGAACTTAATCGTCTTGCTAATGGTGGAACATATCCTGCTGTTGGTGACATGGTGGATCCAGGTGAAGCAGCACGCCAATGGGCTGCGCTATCCTATCCAGCAGTAGCACTTACAGTAACAGAACTCGTTGGTGTATTAAATGAGATGGCAGGGAATACTCGACCTAAGTGGTATGACCTAGCCTATGTGTGTAATCAACTTGCTGGAACAACTGGACTCGAGGCTGCTGAAGCATTAAGGCAGATACCATAATGAGTGCTAAATATAACTTGGTATGTGAGCAAGGCGCAACATTTAACTTTCAATTTCAAATTCAAGATAACAACAACGGTGTAGTTACGCCTTGGAACCTGACCAACTATGATGTTATAATGACTGTTAAACCATACATCAATTCGACCACCACCACATTGTTGGCTACTAATACCAATGGCTATGTATCTATAGATGGGCCTAATGGCCGAGTAACTGTCACTGTACCATACGCCGTAACCGCAGGCTTTGAAGCCAATAGACAAGTTTATGATATGCTTTTTGATTCCGGTACTGTGGTGACCAGAGTTTTAGAAGGAACATTTGTTGTTACCCCAGCAGTAGGGAATGCCTGATGTCTGATACAATCATTGTTATTGAATCCATTACACCACAGGTTGGTGTTTCATTCTCGGCTGACCAAGGGCCACAAGGAATTCCTGGAGTTACCGGGCCCATAGGCCCAACGGGACCTACTGGTGCTACCGGTCCACAGGGCTCTCCTGGTCCACAAGGTATAACAGGACCAACAGGGGCAACAGGACTCACTGGAAATACTGGTCCTACTGGACCGCAAGGAATCCAAGGTATTACAGGACCTACCGGTCCAACTGGTGCAACGGGTAATACAGGCTCTACAGGGCCGACTGGAGCCACAGGAAGTACTGGTCCTACTGGAGATACCGGACCCACTGGTCCGACAGGCGCTACGGGCGCTACAGGGCCTACAGGAGACACCGGTCCTACCGGACCCACCGGGCCTTTTGGGCCCACTGGAGATACTGGACCAACGGGACCTACCGGAGATACTGGTCCAACCGGACCGGCTTCGCCTCCTGCCACTCCAGTAGTAGAGGGAATTGTTTACGGTGTTACGCAATTATCCACTGGAGATTATAACACTGCCCTGGGACATCAAGCTCTTTCGAACTACCCAAGTCCAAATGTTGGCTATGGCCAAACGGCAGTTGGAGCACGTGCTCTAGCTAGTGCTCTTGATCCAACATATAGCGGCAACTTCAGCAATACTGCCGTAGGAGCAGAGGCTGCACGGTATACAACTACTGGTAGTGATAACGTGGCAGTAGGAAACTGGGCTCTCCGAGGGAATACTACTGGGGGAGCCAACGTTGCTCTTGGTAGTTATGCAATGAACAATCCTACCAATTCTTACTCAAACGTAGCTATTGGTTATGGAGCTTTCAACGGCGGTAGCATGAATAATGCTTATAATAACATTGCTATTGGTGAAAATTCTTTTAATAAGAATGGCTTTACGGGACACGACAACGTATCTATTGGTGTAAACTCAAATATATTTCAGGATACAACAACTAATGCTTACTCTGTAGCAGTAGGTTCTAACGCCAGTGCTAGAAATGATAATGCTGTAGCAATAGGTGCGTACTCTCAAGCATATTCAACTGGAGTTGCAGTCGGATATAACGCTGCAGCAACTTCATACACTATTGCCTTGGGTCAGGAAGCAGACGGACAATACGCCTCTAATCAAATTGTTATTGGAGCACCAGCAGGAAACATCGCACAAGTTACAAGATTCAGGGTTCCTGGTATGGGAATTGACTGGACAACAAATTTAGAAATAATGCAAATAATGGGAGCATACTAAGAAAGGCGTAGTAATTAATGGCTACAACATCTAAAACCCTGTTTCGTGGTGGAGTGACAAGCACTACAACATCAGTGCTTTATACAGCACCAGCTTCAACAACGACAATTGTCACAAACATAGCGGTAACAAATACCCTAGCTGGAGCTGGGTCATTTACTATTGCTATGGGGAACTTGGCATCCCCAACTACTTTGCATGCTGCAACTACAATTGCTGCAAACAGCACAGTTTATATTGACTTAAAACAAGTACTAGATCCTGGCCAGGTTATTACTGGTGGAGCTGCTTCTTTCCCTGGAGTTAACTTTCATATTGCCGGAGTGGAGATAGTCTAATGGGAATCAATGTTTACCCACCTGCCAGTTCTGGCGGTTTGACAAAATACACACAGTTATTTACATCATCAGGTACATTTACTTTGCCGTCTGGTTACGGGCCAAGCAAACCACTACTCGTTAAGTTAATCGTTGTTGGTGGTGGCGGTGGAGGTGGTGGCGGTGGAGGAAACATCTACGGCTACCCTTATCCCGGAGTGGGTGGTGGAGGTGGTGGCAGTGGAACTGGATTTTATTTTGAAAGTTTTGCTGTAACCGCTAATACAACTGTAACTATTGGTGCCGGAGGAAACGGTGGACCGGGTTCTGCGTATGGTTCCGGACAACCTGGAACTGCTGGCGGTTCTTCTTACTTTGGAACTATTGAAGCTCCCGGTGGTGGCGCTGGACAAGGTGCAGAAGCCTGGGGTGGAAGTTATAGCTATCCTAGCAGTACAGTTAGTCACGTAAGATATGTAAACTCAATGCGACCTGACGGTGGCGGAGGGTCTGAGACCGTTTGGATTAATGCAGGATTCGTCAGCAATGGTGGCACTCAATCCGGAAATAATTATGGAGGATTACCTGGAGCTGGAGGAAGTTCGGGAAGTCCAGGGAGTGGTCAGTACCAAGCAAACGATCAAAAATTTGCTGGTATTCACGGAGGAACTTATGAAGGTTGGGATGGTGGATCTTACACAGGTTTCCCAGAATATGGTAGCAGCAATTATCACGATTACTTAGTAGCTACCACCAGTTTATCTCAAGGTACAATAGATAATGTTGTATCAATGAGTCCTTATAGTAATACATACAGCTGGGCTGGAGCATCACAAGTATCAAGGTTGGCTGGAGGCCGAGGGCGTTATCTTGGCAAAATGTGGTGGATACCTGGAGGCGGCGGTGGCGGCCAAGGTGGAAACAACGTTATTATTTACCAAGCCGGAAGCGCTGGAACTCGAACTTCCCCAGGGCAAAGAGGAGTCTACGGCTCACTAGCAGGACAATCGGCTGCTGCCAACACGGGCGGCGGTGGCGGTGGTGGATGTGGCACCGGGTCTGGCTTAACTGGAAACAGCGGAGGCAATGGCGGTTCTGGTTATGTCTTGGTAGAATACTACGCGTAGGAGATACAATGAAAAACTTTGCAGTACTACACGACAATATAGTTAGAAATATAATTATTGCAGATTCTTTGGAAGATGCAGAAAGTATTACTGGTTTGACTTGTGTTGAATATAAACAAGATCAAATAGTAGGAATAGACTTTCTATACGAAGACGGGGCATTTGTTAACCCAGTTCAAGAAGAGATAGTAGAACTTTCCGAAGAAAAACGCAGAGAGTTGTTTATTGCCTATGGTCTTGATCCAGACAATCCCCCACCACCAAACATTATTGAGGGCGAAATAGTACCTCCAGCTATCGAAGGATAACTTAATGAAAGTAGCAGTGTATACCATTGCTAAGAACGAAGAGAAGTTTGTCGAACGTTGGTATGAATCAGCTAAGGAAGCAGACTACCTGCTTATTGCTGACACTGGTTCTACCGACAATACTATAGCCAAGGCAAAAGAACTTGGCATTAATGTTTACTCCATCAGTATCAATCCTTGGCGATTTGATGATGCTCGCAATGCATCGTTAGCTTTACTGCCAGATGATATTGACTACTGTGTAGCCTTGGATATGGACGAAGTCCTGGAGCCAGGGTGGAAGTGGCAACTAAAGAAAGCTTTTGACAAAGGTATTACACGACCATCATATAATTTTGTTCATTCTGTAGATAAAGACGGCAACTCAGTAAGTGTCTTTGATGGGTTTAGAATACATACCAGAAAGAATATACGCTGGGTTTATTCTATACATGAAGTGCCTGAGTCGTACCAACGCACAGAGATCTATGGCAAGTGCAACTTGACAATCAAGCACTTACCAGATCATAGCAAGTCGAGAGCAGATTATATTCCAATGCTTGAGGCCGCAGTGGTTGAAGACCCAAACAACCCGAGGTACTTGTACTACTTGGGTAGGGAATACTACTACTACCAAAGGTATGAAGAGGCAGCCGACTTCCTTCTTCTATACATTGACAAGTCTAAGTTCCCAGCCGAGAAAGCCACAGCGTATAAGATGCTTTCTAAGTGTGAGCCAGATAACGAAGAGCATTACTTGCTGTTAGCGGTAGATGCCTACCCTGGTAGAGATTCATACCTCGTATTATCTAACTATTACTTCAGGAATAAGAGATGGGAAGAATGTCTAGACACGGCAACAAAAGGTCTGGCATACAGCGAACGAGACACTTCGTTTATATCTGATGATGAGATGTGGGGCCACATGCCCCATGACTTGATAGCTGTATCAGCATGGAATTTAGGAATGGCAGAACTTGCTTATGAACACGGCAAGAAAGCAGTAGAGATATCACCCAACGACGAGAGGCTTCAGAACAATCTGAAGTTTTACCAGGAGAAAATAAATGGCAACACTCAGTGATATGATTGACGAGGTACGTTCGTCTCTTGCTGGATACACACTGCGACAAGATCGCATTACATATCTTGACAGTGCGATAACTAGCACACAGACCGCTGTTCCGGTAGGTAGTTCTGCCAACTTAGCCAAGGGCATCATTGAAGTTGATGACGAACTTATCTGGATTGATAACTTTAACAAGAGTACCAGCACACTAAATGCCGCTCCTGGGTTTGGTCGTGGCTTCCAGAACTCTGTTGCAGCACCACACGCTCAATATGCTCAGGTAACCCTTAGCCCCACATTCCCACGAATGATGATTAAGCAGGCGATTAATGACACTATTAACAGCGTTTATCCAAAGCTCTTTGCTGTATCTTCAACTACATTCACCTACAATGCCGCACAGGTTGCATATGCACTTCCAGATGATGCGGAAACCGTACTATACGTATCATGGCAAACCACTGGTTCCTCTCAAGAATGGCTACCTGTAAACAGATGGCGCGTGGATGGCATGGCCAACGTTGCTGCGTTTAACTCACGCGTAACTATCAACATCTATGAGAACATCCAACCAGGCAGAACTATCCAGGTGTGGTACACAGCACAACCTAACACATTAGATGCAAGCACTGATGACTACTCATTGGTATCTGGTCTACCAGAAACAAGTAGAGATGTCATTACCTTGGGTACAGCATACAAGTTGCTATCTTATATTGATGCTGGTCGTATCACCTTGGCATCTGCCGAGTCCGACTTTGCTGACACTAAGATTCCATCAACAGCAGGCACATCATCTTCTCGTTATATCTACTCACTGTTCCAACAAAGACTTAACGAAGAAGCCCTCAAGTTGCAAGACCTATTCCCAATCCGCATACACTACACGAAGTAGGAAACAATGACAGTAAGAAAATATACCACAGTAAGCCTTGAGACTACACTGGCATCATCCATTAATGCTACAGCTACGTCGTGTACTGTTGCTGCTGGCACCGGTCCCGCATTGCTTGGCTACCTAGGTCTTGTTCCTGGAGATATTTTTCTTTGTGCCATTGATCCAGATACTTCATCAGAAGAGATTGTGTATGTAACAGCTATAGCTGGCGATACACTTAGTATTACCCGCCAACAAGCTGGTACCACTGGAACGACCCACAATACTGGTGCTACTATACGCCATGTATTTACTGGAGAAGATGCACAGCATTTTGAGAATCAAACAAATGCAGCCGTGTACCCTACTGCAACACAAACACTTACAAACAAGACACTAACTACTCCGGTCGTAGATAATCCACGTATTAAATCTCCAGAAGAAGTAACAACAGTGACTGCTACAGCAGCTGGTACAACTGTTAACTTTGATGCAAACACTCAAACCGATTTGTATTACACGGCAGCTGCTACTGGCAACTGGACTCTTAATGTGCGAGGCGATGGAGCCACAACTCTTGCTTCCATGTTGTCTGTCGGAGATTCTATTACGGTAGTGTTCAAGGCAACTCAAGGCCTTACGCCATATTATCAAACAGGATTTACTATTGATGGCTCGGCTGTCGGAGTTACCGTCAAATGGCAAGGTGGTCTAGTCCCAGCGTCTGGTAACTCAGGAGCCATTGATGTGTATACTTTTAATATTGTAAAAACAGCAGCAACACCAACGTACACAGTATTTGCAAGCCAAACCAAGTTCGTGTAAAGGACGGCAATGCCTCTTCTATCATCGCAATCAGGTGTCACAGCCAAAGCATTTGGTTTGACCTCTTCACAATTTGCTAGCATTGGTGGAGGATACTGGGCTGCTTGGGTAATTAAAGCATCCCCTGCAGCAGATATGTTTTCTGGATTCAATAGCACCACTATTGATTCTTCCGGCAATTTATTCTTGGGTCTTAGAGTAAATCAAGTTGATGCTACTGCTTATCTATATAAAGTTGATTCAGCCGGTGCTATAGTATGGCAGACATATCTTGGGAATACTGGTACAGTTGAAGGCTTTGATACGGTAACAGTGGATTCATCCGGCAATATATATGCCGCTGGGTACACTACGTCTGCTGGCAATGGATTATTAATAACAAAATATAATTCATCTGGAGTGCTCCAATGGCAAAAAAATGTTATTAATACTTGGACTAGTTCTACAGTAAGCGACATCGCTGTTGATTCTTCTGGCAATTTATATTTATCTGGAAGTGTTTATACTGGAGTTGGTACTCCAACATTAGATGCATTTGTAATGAAACTAGATACATCACAAAACATATCATGGCAAAGATTTTTAAGTGCTTCTAGTGATCAATTTGGATCTAAATTATTACTTGATAGCTCTGGCAATAATGTGTATGTTTTAGTCAACGATGTTGGAGTGTCTCCTACTAACAGTTCGTTGGTTAAATATAACTCTTCTGGAACACTGCAGTGGCAAAGAAAATTGACACCAGGAACCGGAGCAGGTCTCTACCTATATGGTATAACTCTTGATTCATCTAACAATATTTATGTTGGGGGATATACGACTGCGTCACCTTACAACAAGGCAGTGCTCGCTAAGTACGACTCTTCTGGAGTGTTACAATGGGGCAAAGATTTGTCCCTTTCATTTGCTTCAACATATGCAACTGATTTGAAACTTGATACATCAAATAACATTTATATTAATCATGTAATTAGCAGTGCTGCATATGGATATGGAGTTTCAAAGCTTGATAATTCTGGAAGTATTTTGTGGTCCAGAGAAGTAAGATACAATAATGGTGGCAATGGAACAACCGTAGAAGTAAATGGTTCAGATGTATACTCTACTGGTGGTTATTCTGATGGTGGCATACAAACCCAAACTATTTGTAAGTTTCCAACAGATGGTACAAGAACTGGAATATATAAAATCCCTGGAGTTACGGGACCCGTAGTTCTTTATACCGGGTTGTCATCTTCTGTGGCTTCCAACTCTTGGGCGGACCAAGCTGGAACTTTAACAGATAGCGCTGGCAATTTCTTTGCACCAACCAATACCACACTAACTTCGGCCGCTGGACTTTTGACAAACTATGTTGCGACATGAGTTTACTTACAGGTAATTGCACAACAGAAGACTTGCCTTTATGGGAAGATTACACTGACCCTATAGACGGAGACAGGAGAAAGAATGCCTTACGGCTCAGACATCAGCCAGGGTGGTGACTATAGCGAGATTGCGTTTTCGCTATCTAATCCACAAACTGCGTCGTCTCTTTACACTTTAACCGACTATGCTTATGATGTTGCTATCAATGGTCAACCATTCTTTATGCAGACCGGGGATGCTACGCCATACCGCAGAGCAACAGCGCAGTATCGTAAAGAACAGTATGACCAGACACGTGAGGCTGGTGAACAGTCGCTCACTGGTTGGTGGTTCCGTAGCCAATCATCATTCCACTTGGGACAAGGCATCAAGTACTTTGAGCCAGCACAAGATGAGTCACTTCGTTTCCAATACACTGAGTCCAAAGGTCTTGATGTATGGACTAAAGGACAAGCAACTTTACTACGTGACACAACACAAGGACATCAGACTACTGGTGATCTACATACCAATTTACGACCGTTCCAATACTTGCGTTCCATTCGATGGACCACCTCCGGTATTACTTATGATGGCGTATTACTACATGATGAGTATGACGTAGACAAGATAGATACCAACGGAAACGTTGTACACTTCATCGATTACAACGCTGGTATTAATGACAAGGTCTATGCTGTCTGCGACGACGGAACTACGGCATATTGGATTACTAACGATAGCATTGGTGGTAAACTACAGGTATGGAAGAAGGCGTTAAGCCTGGACTCTACATCATCCGGAACACTTATGTTTGATAAGCCGGGAATTACTGTTACCAATGCTGTTATTGAACACGTCAAAGGCCGTCTCGTCATGTGTGTCAACAACAAAATATATGAAATTACACCATCAACGACGACATTACCAACTGAAATTTATACAAATCCAGAACCGGCATATTCATTTACTAGTATTACTGAATCTGGTAGTGCTATCTATGTATCTGGCTACAATGGTATACAATCTACTATCATTAAGTTCATACTAGAATCAGATGGTGGTATGCCAACGCTTGCTTTTGCAACGACTGCAGCTGAAATGCCATCTGGTGAAATCATCTATAAGATTTACCAGTACCTTGGATTTGTTTTCATTGGCACAAATAGAGGTATACGTCTAGCATCCATCAACGCTGATTCATCCCTTAACTATGGCAGACTTGTTGTGGAAACTGATCAACCTTGCTATGACTTTGCTCCACGTGGAGCGTACGTATGGTGTGCTACTGGAGTAGAAACTTCGCCAGGTACAATTCGTCTAAGCATTGGTGACGTTGTAGGCACGCTGGCACCAGCTTACGCTTATGATGTGTACTACCCAAGTGCAACAGGTAAAGTAACAACAGCATGCGCCTTCTTTGGTGATACAAACAGACTTTGTTTCACAACTAAAAAGACTGGAGCAACAGATGGCAATGCTTATTATGAGCATGCAACCAGCAAAGTATTATCTGGGTATTTGCAAACAGGATATATCCGATACAATACGCTAGAAGATAAAATCTTTAAGTTCATATCACCACGTGTAGACACTACCAACGGTGCATTTACCGTATCATCTATCAGTGAAGATGGAAGTGAATATAATATCGGTGGGTATGCGCAGGGTGTAGGAACTAGCGAACTTGGTGTCCCATACCCATCTGGCACACACCAGTATCTAGGCTTCAAGTTTACCTTGAATAGATCTTCCAGTGACTCCACAAAGGGTCCACTATTTACCGGCTATCAACTCAAGGCATTGCCTGCTGTTCTTCGTCAGCGTTTAATTCAGTACCCACTGATGTGTTACGACCGTGAGTCCGACTCCCTGAACAACGAGGTTGGCTACGATGGTCGAGCATTTGATAGACTTACACTGCTCGAAGAAATTGAGAACTTAGGAGATACTATCCGTGTTCAAGACTTCCGAACTGGAGAGAGTTATATTGGACTCATTGAAGAAATGGATTTCCGCAACGTCACGTCAGTCGACAAAAGATTCAGCGGATTTGGTGGAGTACTTCTAGTAACGGTAAGGACCGTATAATGACAATCACTGACTGGTTAATGGTAGTTGCCACTGCCTTGGGTATTATCACAACACTCGCTGGAGCGCTACGTTGGGTAGTAAGATCCTTTTTAGTTGAACTCAAGCCCAACAGTGGGACCAGTCTCAAAGATGCAGTAACTAGATTAGAAAGACAAGTAGATGAAATATACCGAATCCTCTTGGAGAGACGATGATTTCTTTAGCACGTGTTGCACAGCCAGCTGCTATTGCTGTTCTCCGCCAAGCAACGGCGCTTCGTCCGAAGCGGAACAAGGCCAGCGATGGACTGTTACCCAGCAAAGCACACATCAAACAAAACCCGAATTCAGATCATAACTCTGGCTTTGCCGTAGACTTGACTCATGACCCATCGTGTGGTCTTGACTGTGGCGTTATCTTTGAGTTCTTTAAGAAAGACAACCGAGTTAAATATCTAATCTTCAGCGGCCGAATCTGGTCTCCAGAAAAAGGGGAGCGTAAGTATGAGGGTTCCAACCCACATCACAAACACCTCCACATCTCTATAAGAGAGACAGCTGGAAACGATACCAGTCCTTGGTTCTATTGGATGGACAAGCCATCGAAAATGGCTAAGGTCAAGTCCAAGCTGAAGAAACTACCCAAGAAGGAAGGATCTTCGTGAAGAAGAAACTCGATTCAAAGCAAGTTCTGTTTGCCATCACCGGATTCCTGGTGACATGGCAGGCTACGAACTTCGACCTTGACTACCGCTCAATCCTCTCTGCTATTATCGCATCGGGTCTCGCTGGGTCGCACCCAAAGAAGGCCAAGGAAGGTACGGCAAAGTAGGAAAACTGAGGTTTTAAGGCAACAGAAAACCCCGGCTAGGTGATTACCTAGACCGGGGTCTTTTGTCGTCTCTATACCCCTGTTTTCGGGGTTCTAAAGGGTATCCTAGGAGCGAGATGTCTTAGGCTTTTTCTTGACTACCACATCGAGGCGACGTAGTATCTCCTCCTGCTCAGCCCACAGACGCTTGGCCGTACGTCGATCTCGGATATTCCAGAACCATTCGACTACTAGTTCACTCAGGTTCAAGATAGCTGCTGATACTACAAGTGATGTTACGATAGTGTAGAACAATTCTACATTCATTATATCTCCTTAATTAGATATTAATATTATATTATATTATATAATTATTAATGTCAAGTATTTTAATACTTGACAAGATATAATATATATTATATTATAATATTATGATTATATTATCTGATTATAAATTACCAGAATATGTATCATATTCATCATTCAATACGTTCTTAACATGTGGTTATCAATACTACCTGGGAAGATTATTAGAGACACCTGAGAAACCTTCAGTATGGTCAGTAGGCGGAACTGCGTTCCACCGAGCAGCAGAGAGATGGGATCTTGAGAATGTCTAATATCCAGGAACTATGGAAATCCTCATGGGATGAGGCGTTAGATGGTGTCGACTTATCCACAGCAAGAGTCGGCGGTCGTGCGACCAAAGCTAATCCTGACAAGGAAGATGCGAACTGGTGGCAGACATCCGGACCGAAGTGGCTAGAGTCGTACGTCGAATGGCGAAAGAATAATTCTGGTTGGAAAATATGGAAGACACCAGATGGTACACCAGCTATCGAGTTGGGTATCGTCACTGATATCGAAGGCGTAGAAGTCAAGATGATTATTGACCGCATCTTTGACGTGAACGGTGAGCTTGTGGTTGTTGACCTCAAGACTAGCCAACGTCTACCGAGCAATCCGTTACAGCTTGGCTTCTACAAGATTGGTATTGAGAAACAATACGGAGTCAAAGTAAACTACGGCAACTACTACATGGCACGACAAGGCGGAACCGGTGAACTCATTGACCTGAGTGGGTTTACGCATGACAAAATTTCATACATGATAAAAATGTTTGACAAAGCCAGACAAGCTGGTATATTTATACCAAACACAAACAGTTGCAACACACTCTGTGGCTTTACAGATGTGTGTGAATTCTATCCAGGAAAGTTAGGTTAACGTGGCATCAGAAGATTATAAACTACAAGTATCATACAAGGTCGGTTCTGCCGGAGATATGATTAACGTTCGTGCTAACACAGCTGATGAACTCAGCGTGCTACTCGAAGGCATTGGTGATTACTCCTCACAGATTGCATCTGTCCGAGGTCTATTGCAAGGGGCGTACAACACAATCCCTTTAGCAATCTCTGGTTCAACTCCAGACACAAGGCCATCCACATCCTCCGCTCCAACCCCGCCGCCGCAAGCGGACTCTTTAGTCGCACCTACATGCGTACACGGGCCGCGCAAATTGCTGCAAGGCATCAGCAAAAAGAACGGTAAGCCGTACAAGATGTGGGTATGTACAATGCCACAAGGTCCGGAGCAATGTCAACCGGCCAACTAATGACGGCACAAACTCAGAGCAACCGTATCACAGCAGAAGACTGGATACGGTTGTTCTACAATAAGATTTATGGAGACCAATGCGTACACTTGTCAGATCAGTTGGAAGAGCATCAATCGGTGGTGAACCTTTACCAACTTGCTTCAAAGCTTTCGAGGCAAACCAAATCATCATACGACGTGCAGAAGTATCTATGTTTGCAGCAGCGCCAGGTGCGGGAAAGTCAACGCTGGCTCTCGCTCTAGCGTTAAAGATGAAGGTACCTACGCTATACATAAGCGCAGATACCAATGCGCATACGATGGCTATGCGACTAGCGTCTATGATATCTGGCAAGAGCCAAGCTGATGTAGAACAATTGATTAATAAAGATCTTGGTTGGACTAAGGCTACCTTGTCTAAAGGTAATCACATTGTCTGGTCATTTGATTCAAGTCCTACACTACAGGACATTGA
>JACCDO010083698.1_pt1 | contig 29113 bp, 2 predicted proteins | sample 7446101 | NCBI WGS metagenome assembly JACCDO01 (sample SAMN15323440, study PRJNA562643) | freshwater metagenome | isolation source: river surface water | place: USA:Blue River Watershed | collected 2017-08-16
CGACTTCGCCGAAGGCCATAAGACCGGCTTCTTCTGCGACCAGCGCGACAACCGTCGTCGCTTCGGCGCCCTCGCCAAGGGCCTCAAGGTCCTCGACCTCTGCTGCTACTCCGGCGGCTTCTCCATCGCCGCCAAGCTCGCCGGCGCCACCGAGGTCACCGCGGTCGACCTCGACGAGAAGGCCATCGAGATGGCCAAGCGGAACGCCAACCTCAACAATGTCCGCGTCGACTTCGTGCATGCGGACGCCTTCACGTGGATCCGCCAGATGCAGAAGAACGGCAAGACCTGGGACCTCGTCCTCTGCGATCCGCCCAAGTTCGTCGACAGCCGCGACGAGGAATTCGAGGCCGAAGGCCTGAAGAAGTATAACGACCTCAACGTGCTCGCCATGCAGCTCGTCGCCCCCGGCGGCCTCTTCGTGACCTGCTCGTGCTCCGGCCTCGTCTCCCCTGAATCCTTCGAAGACCTTGTCAGCAAGGCCGCCCACCGCTACCAGAAGCGACTCCAGATCTTCGATCGCACCGGACCCGGCGGCGACCACCCGAACGCCTCCAACCACCCCGAGGGACGCTACCTCAAGGTGCTGTGGAGTAGGATGGCCTGAGGTAGGGCTAGAGCTAGGGCTAGGGCCAGGTAATGTTGGTAGGGGCAGCACCGCGTGCTGCCCTAGTTGTATCTAGGTAGGGTCGGGACCGCGTCACGACCTAGCTGAATCGATGAGAGGTACCCTGTGCCCCCATGTCTCCATGCCAGCATGCCCCCTCGCGGCTCCGTCCCTATCGGGCCGATACCGTCTCGCTCTTGCGCAACTGGACAGTGGCCGAACGCTTGCCGCCGCCGGCGCCGCCCAGGCCGATGCGCAGGGTCATGTCGCCCACCCTGCCGCCCGAGGACGAACGGATGGTCAGCGACTTCAGCAGTCGCTCGTAGTCGCCCGGCGAAGCTTCGCCCTTGATCGTCAACTTGCCGGTGGCCTGGTCCGTAGCGATGCTCAGGCCTGGCGGGACATCGACCTGGAAGACCGTGTCACCCAGGACGAAACCGCTGACGAATTCGATGCTGACTTCCGAGACCGGGGTCGACGCCGTGATGTTCAACGAAAGCATGCGGCCGACCGGAACGATGTCCGGCGGCGTGGTGACGACGCCCAACGGCGAGACCTGGATCTGCGGCACGGCCTGGACCGGTCCCTCGGCCACGGCGGTGACGGCCGGCGGCGACCAGAGCGTCGGCGCAGGCTCGACGAAGACGGGCGTAGGCGGGGCCACGACGACCGGATAGAGGATGCCGGAATCGGTGATGTTGGCCGTGAGTCCGGAAGGCTGCAGCAGGGAGTAGTTGATGGCATCCGCGCCGGTGAGCACATAGCCCGTGGCGAAGACGGGTTTGTTCAGGCCGATGAGGTCGTCCGCGAACAGGCCGACGGCCGCGGAGGCGTCGAGCGTGACGTCGTCTCCCGCGAGGGCGGCGACGGAGCCTCCTGAAAGCGCGGCGTTGCGGTTGCCGTCACGGATCTTATCGGCGGCGACGACGCCGGTGACCGTCAGGCTGAGGGCGGTGATGTCCGCAGTCAGTCCGGTCGGCTGGGCCAAGGAATAGTTGGCGGCGTCCGCGCCGCTGATCGTGTAACCCGAGACGGTGATGGCCTTGGCCGTACCGACGTTCTTATCGCCGAAGACGCCGGCGCGGCCGGAGATGTCCACGGTGACGTCGTCGCCCGCGATCGGCGTGATGACACCGCCGGAAATAGCCGCGGTCAGCAGCGCATCGTAGGTCTTGTTCGCGGCGAGCGCGCCGGTGACGGCCAGCAACCTGGCGGTGATGTCGGCGGTGAGGCCCGTCGGCTGGATCAGGGCGTAATTGCCGGCGTCGGCTCCCGTCAGGACATACCCCGAGACGATGACCGGCTTGGACGTGCCGACGTTCTTATCCGTGAACTGGCCGTCACGGCCGGAACCATCGAGGACGACCGTGTCTCCGGAGAGTGGCGTGACTGTCCCGCCGATGATCGAAGCCCCGAGCAAGGCGTCGTAGATCTTGTTGGCCGCCTGGGCACCGGTGACGTCCAGCGCCAGGGCGACGATATCCGCGGTGACACCCGTCGGCTGGACGAGGTCGTAGTTCGCGGCATCGGCGCCCGAAATCGTGTAACCGGAGACAGTGACGGACTTGGACGAGCCGACGTTCTTATCGGCGAAGACCCCGGCGCGGCCGGAGATGTCCAATGTGACCGCGTCGCCCGAGATCGGGGCGATCGTGCCACCCGAGATCGTCGCACCTAAGAAGGCATCGTAAGTCTTGTTCGCCGCGGTGGCGCCGGTGACAGCCAGGGAAAGCGCCGTGATATCGGCGGTGACTCCGGTCGGCTGGACCAGGGAGTAGTTCGCGGCGTCGGCACCGCTGATCGCGTAACCCGAGACGGTGACCGACTTGGACGTGCCGACGTTCTTGTCGGCGAACACCCCGGCGCGGCCGGAGATGTCCAAGGTGACGATATCGCCCGAGATCGGGGCAATCGTACCGCCCGAAATCGTGGCGGTGAGCAATTGGTCGTAGGTCTTATTCGCGGCGACCGCGCCGGTGACGGCCAACGAGAGCGCCGTGATGTCGGCCGTTACGCCCGAAGGCTGAACGAGGGCGTAGTTCGCCGCGTCGGCGCCGCTGATCGTGTAACCCGAGACGGTGACGGACTTCGACGTGCCGACATTCTTATCGGCGAAGACACCGGCGCGGCCGGAGATGTCCAGGGTCACGGTGTCACCGGAGATCGGAGCGATGACACCGCCGGAAATCGTGGCGGTGAGGAGCTGGTCATAGACCTTGTTGGCCGCGGTGGCGCCGGCAATGGCCAGCGACAGCGCCGTGATATCGGCGGTCACGCCCGTCGGTTGGACGAGGTCGTAGTTCGCGGCGTCGGCGCCGCTGATCGTGTAACCCGAGACGGTGATGACCTTGGCCGTACCGACGTTCTTGTCGCCGAAGACCCCGGCGCGGCCGGAGATGTCCAAGGTGACGATATCGCCCGAGATCGGGGCGATCGTACCGCCCGAAATCGTGGCGGTGAGGAGCTGGTCATAGACCTTGTTCGCCGCGGTGGCGCCGGTGACGGCCAACGAGAGCGCCGTGATGTCGGCCGTTACGCCCGAAGGCTGAACGAGGGCGTAGTTCGCCGCGTCGGCGCCGCTGATCGTGTAACCCGACACGGTGACGGGCTTGGACGCGCCGACGTTCTTATCGGCGAACACCCCGGCGCGGCCGGTGATGTCCAGGGTCACCGTGTCACCGGAGATCGGGGCGATCGTGCCGCCCGAAACCGTGGCGGTGAGCAATTGGTCGTAGGTCTTATTCGCAGCCGTGGCGCCGGTGACGGCCAGGGACAGCGCCGTGATGTCGGCCGTGACGCTCGTCGGCTGGACGAGGTCGTAGTTAGCCGCGTCGGCGCCGCTGATCGTGTAACCCGAGACGGTGACGGACTTCGACGTGCCGACATTCTTATCGGCGAAGACACCGGCGCGGCCGGAGATGTCCAGGGTCACGGTGTCGCCCGAGATCGGGGCGATCGCACCGCCCGAGACCGTGGCGGTCAGGAGCTGGTCGTAGACCTTGTTGGCCGCCGTAACACCGGTGACGGCCAAGGACAGCGCCGTGATATCGGCGGTCACTCCTGTCGGCTGGACCAGGGCGTAGTTAGCGGCGTCCGCGCCCGAAATCGCATAACCTGAGACGGTGACCGACTTCGAAGTGCCGACGTTCTTATCGGCGAAGACCCCGGCGCGGCCGGAGATGTCCAGGGTCACGGTGTCGCCCGAGATCGGGGCGATCGTACCGCCCGAGATGGTGGCGGTGAGCAATTGGTCGTAGGTCTTGTTCGCCGCGGTGGCGCCGGTGACGGCCAAGGAGAGCGCCGTGATATCGGCGGTCACTCCGGTCGGCTGGACCAGGGCGTAGTTCGCCGCATCGGCGCCGCTGATCGTGTAACCGCTGACGGTGACCGACTTGGACGTGCCGACATTCTTGTCGGCGAAGACCCCGGCGCGGCCGGAGATGTCCAGGGTCACGGTGTCGCCGGAGATCGGGGCGATCGTACCGCCGGAGATGGTGGCGGTCAGGAGCGCGTCGTAGGTCTTGTTCGAGGCCGTTGCGCCGGCGATGGCCAGCGAGAGCGCCGTGATGTCGGCGGTCACGCCTGCCGGCTGGACCAGCGAGTAATTCGCGGCGTCCGTGCCGCTGATCGTGTAACCCGAGACGGTGACGGACTTCGACGTGCCGACGTTCTTGTCGGCGAACAGCCCGGCGCGACCGGACGTCACGAGCGTGACGGCATCGCCCGAAATCGCGCTGATGACGCCGCCCGAAATCACCGCCGTGCGCGACGCGTCGTAGGTCTTGCTGGCAGCCGTGGCCCCCGTGACGTTCAGACTCAGCGGCGTAATGCTGGCGGTGACGCCGGTCGGCTGGACGAGCGCATAATTTGCGGCGTCGGCCCCCGAAAGCGCGTAGCCCGAGACCGTGACGGACTTGCCGTTGCCGACGTTCTTGTCGGCGAAGACGCCGGCCCGGCCGGATGTCACGAGGGCGACGGTGTCGCCCGAGATCGGGGTGATGGTGCCGCCGCTGATCGTCGCTGCGAGAAGCGCGTCGTAAGTCTTGTCGGCGGCGGTGGCCCCCGTGACGACGAGGGCGAGCGCGGTGATATCGGCGGTGACGCCCGTGGGCTGGACCAGGGCGTAGTTAGAAGCATCGGCGCCGGTAAGGCCGTAACCCGTGACGGTGACCGACTTGCCCGCGCCTACGTTCTTGTCCGCGAAGACCCCTGCCCTGCCTGAGCCGACGAGGCTGACCGCGTCGCCGGCGATCGCGCTGATGGCTCCGCCTGAGATCGTGGCGGTGAGCAAGGAGTCGTAGGTCTTATCGGATGCCGTGACACCGGTGACGTTCAGCGTCAGCGCGGTGATGTCCGCGGTCAGGCCGGTCGGCTGGACCAAGGCGTAGTTACCGGCGTCGGCGCCGGAGAGCGTGTAACCGCTCACGGTGACCGACTTGGACGTGCCGACGTTCTTGTCCGCGAAGACGCCGGCCCGGCCGGAACTGACGAGAGTGACCGTATCGCCGGAGAGGATGCTGATGGCGCCGCCCGAGATCGTCGCACCGAGGAGCGCATCATAAACCTTGTCGGCGGCCGTGACGCCCGTGACGTTCAGCGTCCGCGGGGTGATGTCCGCCGTCACGCCGGTCGGCTGGACCAGGGAGTAGTTAGAAGCATCGGCGCCGGAAATCGCATAGCCGGACACCGTGACGCTCTTGCTCGTGCCCACGTTCTTGTCCGTGAAGACGCCGGCCCGGCCGGAGAGGTCCAAGGTGACGGTATCGCCCGAGATCGGGGCGACGGAGCCACCGGAGACGGCGGCCGTCAGGAGCGCGTCGTAGGTCTTGTTCGCGGCGGTCGTGCCGGTGACCGCCAAGGACAGGGCCGTGATGTCCGCGGTGACGCCGGTCGGCTGGACCAAGGCGTAGTTAGTCGCATCGGCTCCCGAAATCGCATAACCGCTGACGGTGACGTTCTTGCCCGTGCCCACGTGCTTGTCGGCGAAGACGCCGGCGCGGTTCGACGCGTCGAGGGTGACCGTGTCGCCGGCGAGCACGCTGATGCCGCCGCCCGAGACGACCGCGCCCAGGAGCGCGTCGTAGACCTTGTTCGCCGCCGTGGCGCCGGTGACGTTGAGCGTCCGCTGGGTGATGTCCGCCGTCACGCCCGTCGGCTGGACGAGCGAGTAGTTGCCGGCGTCGGCGCCCGAGAGGGCGTAGCCCGAGACCGTGACGGATTTGCCCGCACCGACGTTCTTGTCGGCGAAGACCCCGGCGCGGCCGGAGCTGACGAGGGTGACCGTATCACCGGCGATCGCGCTGATCGCGCCGCCCGAGACGGTGGCGGTCAAGAGAGCGTCGTAGGTCTTGTTGGCCGCCGTGACACCGGTGACATTCAACGTGAGGTGGGTGATGTCAGCGGTCAGGCCGGCCGGCTGCACCAGGGCATAGTTGGCGGCGTCGGCGCCCGAGATGGCGTAACCCGAGACCGTGACGGCCTTGCCCGAGCCGACGTTCTTGTCCGCGAAGACCCCGGCTCGGTTCGAATCATCGAGGGTGACCGTGTCTCCGGCGATGATGCTGATGGCGCCGCCCGAGATGGTCGCGCCCAAGAGGGCGTCGTAAGTCTTGTCGGCCGCCGTGGCGCCGGTGACCGCCAAGGTGCGCGCCGTGATGTCCGCGGTGACGCCCGTCGGCTGGACCAAGGAGTAGTTGCCGGCGTCGGCGCCCGAGATGGCGTAACCCGTGACGGTGACCGACTTGCCCGTGCCGACGTTCTTATCGGCGAAGACGCCGGCGCGGTTGGTCTTGTCGAGGGTGACGACATCACCCGAGATGACGCTGATCTCCCCGCCGGAGACGGCCGCAGTCAGGAGGGCGTCATAGGTCTTGCCGGCCGCCGTGGCGCCGGTGACCACGAGGGACCTCTTGGTGATGTTGGCCGTGACGGCCGCAGGCTGGACGATCTGGTAATTGGCCGCATCAGCGCCGGTCAGGACGTAACCGGTGGCGGTCACGCTCTTGCCGGCGGCGGCCGTCTTGTCCGCGAAGCTGGCGACGACGCCCGCCGTGGAGACGGCGACCGCGTCATCGATGAGCGCGGCGATCGTTCCGCCGGAGACGGTAGCGCCGGTATTGCCGTCATAGGTCTTGTTCGCGGCCGTGATCCCGGCGACCTGGACGGACAGCGGGGTGACGCTCAGCTTGCCGGCGACCACCGGCGTGCCGGAGAAGTTCGTGCCGGTGATGACGAGCGAAGCGGCATCGACGCCGAGGTCGTAGGTGCCGACGCGCAGGTTGCCGCCGGCGCTGAGGAGCGGGTTGGCCGCGACGACCGAGAAGGTCACCGTGCCGTTGCCGCCCACGACGCCGTCATCGAAGGTATTGGTGGCGCCGACGCGGCTGAGCACCACGAGGCCGGTGCTGCCGTTATAATACTGGACGCTCTCGATTTCCGAGGTCGGGACGGTGCCATAGGTCACGGTCTCGTTGGTGACCCGGACCAGGACGCGGTCCGCCGGGACGATCGTGAAGTCGCCCGGCACGTAGCTCATCGCGTAGTTCTGGGCCGAAAGGCCGCTGGCGGTGAGCACGCCGGCGTAAGCGCCGGCGGCGTTGATGCCGGCGTTGGCACGGGTGATCGTCGCGGTGCCCGTGACATCGGCCGGGCCGTCGCCGGCCAGGAAGCCGCTGAGGCTCACGCCGTTGAAGTTGGCGGGATCGGCGGTGGTGACGAACTTCGCGTCGCTGTTCACGACGACCTGGAGCGTGGCCGGCGTGATGTCGGCGGTGACGCCGGCAGGCTGGACGATGGCGTAGTTGGCGGCCTGGGCCCCGCCCAAGGCGTAACCGGTAACCGTGACGGCCTTGGCCGTGCCGACATTCCAGTCCGCGAAGACGCCGACGGCGTAAGCAGCGTCCAGCGTGACGGTGTCTCCGCCGATCGGCGCGATGGTTCCGCCGGAGAGCGTCGCGGCGACGGTGCGGTCGTAGACCTTGTTCGCGGCGGTGACGCCGGTGACGGCCAGGGACAGCGGGGTGATGTCCGCCGTCACGCCCGTGGGCTGGACCAAGGAGTAATTGCCGGCATCTGTGCCGGTGAGGGTGTAACCCGAGACCGTGACGGACTTGCCCGTGCCGACGTTCTTGTCCGCGAAGACGCCGGTCCGGCCCGTACCGACCAGGGTGACCGTATCACCGGCAATCGCGCTGATCGCCCCGCCCGAGATCGTCGCGCCCAGGAGCGCGTCGTAAACCTTGTCGGCGGCCGTCGCCCCGGTGACGTTCAGCGTCAGCGGGGTGATGTCCGCCGTCACGCCGGCCGGCTGGACGAGCGAATAATTGCCGGCGTCGGCGCCGGACAGCGCGTAGCCCGAGACCGTGACCGACTTGCCCGTGCCGACGTTCTTGTCGGCGAAGACGCCGGCCCGGCCGGACCCGACGAGCGTGACCGTATCACCGGCGATCGCGCTGATCGCGCCGCCCGAGACGGTGGCCCCCAGGAGCGCGTCGTAAGTCTTGCCGGCGGCCGTGACGCCCGTGACGTTCAGCGCCAGCGGGGTGATGTCCGCGGTTACACCCGAGGGCTGGACCAGGGCGTAGTTGCCGGCATCCGCGCCGGAAATCGAGTATCCCGAGACCGTGACCGACTTGCCCGTGCCGACGTTCTTGTCGCCGAACAGGCCGGCCCGATTGGCCGTGCTCAGCGTGACGGTATCACCCGAGAGGACGCTGATGGCGCCTCCCGAGATCGTCGCAGCCAGCTGCGCGTCGTAAGTCTTGTTGGCCGCCGTGGCGCCGGTGACGTTCAACGTCAGCGGCGTGATGTTGGCGGTGAGGCCGGTCGGCTGGACCAAGGAGTAATTGCCGGCATCCGCGCCGGTGAGGGTGTAACCCGAGACGGTGACCGATTTACCCGTGCCGACGTTCTTGTCGCCGAAGACGCCAGCACGGCCCGACGCGTCGAGGGTGACCGTATCACCGGCAATCGCGCTGATCGCCCCGCCCGAGATCGTCGCACCGAGCAGCGCGTCGTAAACCTTGTCGGCGGCCGTCGCCCCGGCGACGTTCAGCGTCAGCGGGGTGATGTCCGCCGTCACGCCGGCCGGCTGGACGAGCGAATAATTGCCGGCGTCGGCGCCGGAGAGCGTGTAACCGCTGACGGTGACCGACTTGGACGTACCGACGTGCTTGTCGGCGAAGACGCCGGCCCGGCCGGACCCGACGAGCGTGACCGTGTCACCGGCGATCGCACTGATCGCGCCGCCCGAGACGGTGGCCCCCAGGAGCGCGTCGTAAGTCTTGCCGGCGGCCGTGACGCCCGTGACGTTCAGGGCCAACGGGGTGATGTCCGCCGTGACGCCCGTCGGTTGGACCAGGGTATAGTTGCCGGCATCCGCGCCAGACAGACTGTAACCCGAGACCGTGACGGCCTTGCCTGTGCCGACGTGCTTGTCGGCGAAGACCCCTGCCCTGCCGGCGCTGACGAGCGTGACCGCATCGCCGGAGAGGACGCTGATCGCGCCACCCGAAATCGTGGCGGTCAGGAGGGCGTCGTAAGTCTTATCGGCCGCCGTGGCGCCGGTGACGTTCAGCGTGAGCGCCGTGATGTCGGCCGTCAGGCCGGTCGGCTGGACGAGCTGGTAATTGGCCGCATCGGCGCCGGAGATCGTGTAACCCGAGACCGTGACGGCCTTGCCCGAGCCGACGTTCTTATCGGCGAAGACGCCGGCGCGATTCGTCGCATCCAAGGCCACGGTATCGCCCGCAAGCACGCTGATGGCGCCGCCCGAGATGGCCGTAGCCACGAGGGCGTCGTAAGTCTTGCTCGCCGCCGTGGCGCCGGTGACCGCGAGAGACAGCTTCGTGATGTCGGCCGTGACGGCCGCGGGCTGGACGATCTGGTAATTGGCCGCATCGGCGCCGGTCAGGACGTAGCCGGTGGCGGTCACGCTCTTGCCGGCGGCGGCCGTCTTGTCCGCGAAGCTGGCGACAACGCCCGCCGTAGAGACGGCGACCGCATCCCCCGTGAGGGCGGCGATCGCGCCGCCGCTGACGGTGGCGCCGGTGTTACGGTCGTAAGTCTTGTTCGAGGCCGTGACGCCGGTGACCTGCACGGAACGGGGGGTCACGTTCAACTTGCCGGCGACCACCGGCGTGCCGGAGAAGTTCGTGCCGGTGATGACGAGCGAAGCGGCATCGACGCCGAGATCGTAGGTGCCGACGCGGAGGTTGCCGCCGGCGCTGAGGAGCGGGTTGGCCGCGACGACCGAGAAGGTCACCGTGCCGTTGCCGCCCACGACGCCGTCATCGAAGGTGTTCGTCGTGCCGACGCGGCTGAGCACGACGAGGCCCGTGCTGCCGTTGTAATACTGGACGCTCTGGATGTCCGCGACCGGCGCGTTGCCGTAGACGACGCTCTCGCTGGCGACGCGGACCAGGACGCGGTCCGCCGGGACGATCGTGAAGTCGCCCGGCACGTAGCTCATCGCGTAGTTCTGGGCCGAGAGACCGCTGGCCGTGAGCACGCCCGAATAGGTGCCAGCGGCGTTGGTGCCGGCATTGGCACGGGTGATCGTCGCGGTGCCCGTGACATCGGCCGGGCTGTCGCCGGCCAGGAAGCCGCTGAGGCTAACGCCGTTGAAGTTGGCGGGGTCCGCGGTGGAGACGAACTTCGCGTCGCTGTTGACCAGGACCTGGAGCGTGGCCGGCGTGATGTCGGCGGTGACGCCGGCGGGCTGGACGATGGCGTAATTGGCGGCCTGGGCTCCGCCCAAGGCGTAACCGGTGACCGTGATGGCCTTGCCCGTGCCGACGTTCCGGTCCGCGAAGACGCCCGCGGCGTAGGTGCCGTCGAGCGTGACGGTATCGCCGCTGATCGGCGCGATCGCGCCGCCGGAAATCGTCGCGGCGACGGTGCGGTCATAGACCTTGTTCGCGGCGGTGACGCCGGTGACGGCCAGGGACAACGGAGTGATGTTCCCCGTGACGCCTGTCGGCTGGACGACGGCGTAATTGGCGGCCTGGGCGCCGGACAGAGCGTAGCCCGTCACGGTCACGGCCTTGCCCGTGCCGACGTTCCAATCCGCAAAGCTACCGGAGGCCCCGGAAGCGACCACCGTGACCGTGTCGCCGGCGAGCGGGGTCACCGCACCGCCGGAAAGCGTCGCGGTGAGGGCACGGTCATAGGTCTTGTCGACCACCGTGACGGCGGTGACGGACAACGGACGGGCGGTGATGTTCGCGGCCAGGCCCACGGGCTGGGCGACGGAGTAGTTGCCGGCTTCCGCGCCGCCGAGGACGGCGCCGGCGATCGTGACGGCCTTCGCGTCGCCGACGTTCCAATCCGCGAAGGCGCCGGTCATGGCGGACGTATCCACGGTGACCGTATCGCCGGCGAGCGGGGTCACCGCGCCGCCGGAGACGAGGGCGACGAGGCTGCGGTCGTAGACCTTGTTCGCGGCGGTCACGCCCGTGAGCGTCAGGGCGCGCGGGGTGATGTTTCCGGTCAGGGCGGAAAGTCCGGAGACGCGGTAGCCGTAGACCGGCTTGCCGCCCGTACCGGCGCTGGTCTGGGCCGAGACGGTCGGAACGGAAGCAAAGGTGATCGCCTGACCGTTGCCGGCGTTCCGGGAGGCGTAGGTCGCGCTTCCGACCGTGAAGGAAGCCCCTGTATCGCCGCCGACGTAGCCCGCCGTGGCGGTGAGCATCGCGCCGGTGATGTTCGCGACATCGGTGCGGTCGTAGGCCTTGGTCGGCGTCGAGGTGAAGGCGACGGTGAGCGAAGGCGCCAAGGAATAAAGCATCCCCTTCCCCGTCCCAAGGACCGTCGAGGTTCCGTAAGTCGCGTCATACTGGCGGTAGTCGAAGGCCAGGCCGCCGGTGACGTCGCCGGTCGAGGCGTGGTAAGGATCGGCGTTGGTACTCCAGACGCGCCAGGTCTTGCCCGTGCCGCCGGCCGACAAGGCCGCACTGCCGGAGTTGTTGACGAACCGTCCGGCCGTCACCGTGACGTCGCCGTTGGCAGAGGAGAGCGTGCGGGTGGCGGCGATGGTCACGGCGCCCGAGCCGCGGACCAGGATGTCGCCGGCGGCGCTGGCGGCGAGGCCGCCGGTCAAGGTGACGTCGCCACCGTAGACCGAGATCGGACCGGCCACGGAAAGCGAATTCGCGACGGTGACCGCGGCGTCGTTGGTCGACTTGCCGATGGTCAGGCTGGCGGCGGCGGTGCCGAAAGAGTAGTTCGCGGTGCTCAGCGCGCCGAGGAACTTCGTGCCTACCGGCTGCACGATGACCGCGCCCGTGCTCCGGATCGCAGTGTTGGTCGAGCTTAGACGGTCGGCCGACAAGGTGACCGAGCCGGTGGTCGCGGCGCCGCTGCCGTTCCAGCCGACATTGAAGGCGGCGGCGCCGGCCAGCGCGAGGCCGGTGTCGGTGCTGGCGCCGTTACCGGTGACGGCGATGTTGCCGCTGGTCGAGACGATGTTGACCGTGCCCGCATCGACCTGGATGCCGGCAGGGGCCCGGGTGGTGCCGGTACCGGCCGTCCCGGTGATCGAGATCGAGCCGCCGGCCGTGCTCAGGCTGTTCGTCCCCGAGGCATAGAAGTTGATGCCGGCGCCGTGGCTGTTGGCATTGTAGTTGATGCCGCCCACGCCCTCGAGCGTCAGGGAGCCCGTACCGGTGGTGCTGATCGAGGTGCCGACGACATAGTCGATGCCCAACGCGTAATAGGAGGCGTAGCCGGCATCGGCGGAGTTCCAAGCCGCGCCCTGCCAGCCCTTGCCACGCAGGGCGACGTTACCGCCGGCCGCGGTGAGGGTCGAACTGACCAGGTAGATGCCTCGGTAACGGGCAGACGTGTCGGTCGGCGACGCCCCGGCGGATCCTTCGGCGTAACCGGCGCCGTCGCCCAGCAATCCGCCACCCAAGGTGATGTTACCGCCTGCGCTGTTCAGCGTCGCGCTATGGAGCGTGATCGAGCCGCCGTTAAGCCCGTCGAGATTGGAAGACAGCAGGATGGCGCCGCCCTGCGACTGGATGCCGGCGCCGGTCTGCAGATAGATGTCGCCGCCGGCCACGAGCGAGATGGCTCCGCCGTTGGCTTGCAGGACCACGGAGCCGGCCTGCCTGACGTTGCCGGTGCCTCTCGCCAGGATGGCCGCGGCGGAAGCGGTGCTGGTGAGGTTCGCACTCAGGGTCACGTCGCCTCCGTACACCGTGATGGGGCCGGCGATATTGATGGCCGAGCCGAGCGTGACGGCCGAGGTGTTCGTCGACTTGCCGATCGTGAGGCCGGTCAAGGTCGAGGCGTAACTGTAGCCCGCCGTGACGGCCGAGGTGAAGGCCGCGCCCGCGGACTCGATGAGGACGGTGCCGGCGCCGGTGAAACCCGAAGTCGTCGGCGCGGTGTTCTGGCGGTAGACGATTCCGCCCGCGGTGACCGCGGTCGAACCCGTGTAGCTCGTCCCACCGGTCAGGGTGAGCGTGTTGCTGCCTGGCTTGGCCAGCGTGCCGGTACCGCTGATGGCGCCGGCGAAGGTGAGATCGTCCGAGCGGCTGAAGATGAGCGCGCTATTGTTGACGACCGGGCCGACGATGACGCCGGTCGTGCCGCCCGCGCCGACCTGCAGGGTCCCGGCGCTGATCGTCGTCGTGCCGGTGAAGGTGTTGGCCCCGGTGAGCGTGAGCTTGAGCGGGCCGAGCTTGGTGAAGCCGAAACCGTTGCCGCCGTCGGAGATCACGCCCGACATCGTGATGTCGCCCAAGCTATCCACGGCGGCGATGGCGCTGTTGCCGGTCAGGGTGACGTCACCGGTAAAGGTGACGGGACCGGTCGCGACCCAGGAGTTGACATGAATCAGGCCGACCTGCGAGCCATCGGTGTTCTTCCAGCCGAGACCCGCGCCGAGTTCCAAGGGGCTCGTGAACGTGTTGCTCCGCTGGAGATAGAGCTGACTTCCGGAAAGCACCCGCACCAGCGGCGCACCTGAACCGAGGTTACCCTGCTCACCCACCCGGAGACGCGCCTGGTCCAGACGGATGACGGCGTCCGCGGAGAGCGTGTTCGCGGCGGTCAGCAGGAACTGACCCGCGCCGTTGGCGCCGGTACTGCGGAATTCCAAGGTGCCATCGCCGGACAAGACATTGGCGACGGTGACACCTGTCGTCACGGTGTCACCCCGGTAGAAACGAAGCGTCGCCCCGGTCGCGATGCTCACGTTGCTCGCGGCGGCGAGCGCCCCCGTCGTGCCGCCGTTGCCGACCTGCAGGACGCCCGCGGAGACGGTCGTCGCGCCGGTGTAGGTGTTTGTCGCGGTGAGGATCGTGGTGCCCGCGCCGGACTGGGTCAGGGTCCCGGTACCGCTGATGACGCCGGAGAAGGTCTGGTTGGCGGAGGTCGCGACCTCGAAGGCGCCGGCGTTGCTGACGGTGTTCGCGTAGGTGCCGCTGCCCAGTTGACCCGCTCCGCCGATCCGCAGGGTGCCGCGGTTGATGGTGGTGGCGCCGGTGTAGGTATTGACGCCGGAGAGCACCATCGTGCCCGTGTTGCCGGCGGCGGAATTGAGCACCAGGCCGGTGTCGGCTTGGGCCGATGGGAGGATCAGGGTGCCGGAGACGTTCAGGGTCTTGCCCGCGGCGACGTTGAAGACCGTCCCGCCGGACTGCCACATCGAGCTGAACTGGGCGCTGAGCGTGGAGTCGGCGGTGACGGTGATCGTGCTGTCTAGATTGAAGATACCCCAGTTGGTGATGGTCGCGCCCGCACCGGTCGCGAGTTCGCCGCCATCGAGGTTGATCACGCCGAGGTGGAACGTCTGACCCGCGGTGCCGTCGGTGGTCAGCTTACCGCCCGCCCGCAGGGTCAGGGCGGAAGTGACCGTGTAGCCGATGAAGGAATTGGCGACGCCTGCCAGGGTGATCGTCCCGCCGTCGAGGACCTCCACAGTGCTGGTGCGTCCGAGGCCGGATTTGGGATTGTTCGTGCCCCCGGTCATCGTCAGCGGCTGGCCGACCGCGACCGTGCCCGTGGTCGAGAAGTCGCCCCGCAGGGTCACGGCGCCCGTACCGTCGAAGACAAAGGAACCGGCGCCGCGTAGCGTGTTGGTCGTGTCGTTGGTGACGTTGCCGCTGGCCACCGACGTGCCGAAGATCTGGTTGGCGGAGCTGGCGTAGTCGAAGGTCGCGCCGGAGGCGACGGTGAGGGCGCCGACATAGGTGCCGGCGGCGAGACGGCCGGCGCCGCCGATGCGCAGCGTGCCGGCGTTGACCGTGATGTCTCCGGTGAAGGTGTTCGCACCGGTGAGGATCGCCACGCCGGCGCCGCTCTTCGTCAGACCGAAAGTCGCGCCGCTGATGATGCCACCCAGCGTCAGCTGCGTGCCGCCGACGTTGAGCGTGCTGGAAGCACCGAGGGTGATCGCTCCGGCAAGGCTGCTCGTACCCGTCGAGGCCATGAGCGTGCCGCCGTTGAGCGTGAGGGACTCGGAACCGACGACGACTCCGCGCAGGTCGAGCGAGGCGCCGCTGGCCACGGTCGTGCCGGCCGCGGTCGTGCCCAGGCCGGCCGCGTCGGTGATGGCGAGAGTACCCGCGGTGACGGTCGTGGCGCCGGCATAGGTGTTCACGCCCTCCAGGACCGTGGTACCCGTGCCGGCCTGCTCCACGGTGCCCGTACCGCCGATCACCTCGGCGATCGTGAGCGTGCCGGTGCGGTTGAAGACGAGCGCTCCGTTGTTGGTGATGTCACCGGCGCCCAACGTGCCGGCGGCGCCGCCGGCGCCGACGCGCACGGTGCCGCCCGGGATGGTCGTCGTGCCGGCATAGGTATTGGCGCCGGTCAGGATGAGCGTGCCGCCGGTCGCGTCAGTCGTGAGGTTACCCGTACCGGTGATCGCGCCGCTGAGCGTCGCGCTGAGGGCGTTGAGCGTGAGCGTCGAAGCTCCGGTCGTGGTGAAGTTGTGGACAGTGTAACCCGTCGCGGTGCCGGTGCCCGTGGTCACGGTGCCGCCGGTACCGGCGGAGGCGCCGAGATAGCGCGCGATCACGACGCCGGAACCGCCGGCGCCACCGTTGGTTGCGGCGGAACCACCCGAACCCATGCCACCCCCACCTCCAGAACCCGAGTTGGCGGTACCCGCGGTACCCGCGGTGGCATACGCACCACCGGCGCCGCCGACGCCAGATCCGCCAGCGCCTCCCAACGTACCGCCGGCGCCGCCGCCAGCGCCATAGAATCGTTGGGTACCCGATACGGTGCTGGCCAAGCCTAAACCACCGACGCCTCCGGTCGTACCGGAGAAATTGCCGCCCACGCCGCCCGCGCCGCCACCGCCGCCGCCAGGGGCGTTCGGAGAAGCACCGTTGGCGTTGCCGCCCGCGAAACCTTGGCCGGCGGTGCCCGCCGCCCCGCTCTGCCAGGCGACCGTATTGCTCACGGCACCACCGCCGCCGGAAGCGCCGACGGTCGGAGCACCCTTGAAATATTGGCCGCCACCTCCACCCCCCAAGGCCGAGACACCGCCGAAAGAAGATGATCCGCCCGTGCCTCCGATGCTGGTGTTAGCCACGCCGGCCGTACCGCCTGAGCCGACGGAAACGGCGAAGGAACCCGCGCCGAAATCCGCGCTGCCGGAGCGGACCCCGCCGCCGCCGCCGCCGCCGCCGCCATGCGCCGAAGCCTGACCGCCGCCGCCGCCGCCACCTCCGCCGACGATGAGATACTCAATGGCGGCATCAAGGTCGATGGTGCTCGCGCCGGTCAATGTGATGGCGTTCGCCAGCGAGGTGACCGCGCGGCCGACCCGCAAGGTGGCCCCGCCGATCGTCAGCGTGCCCGAACCCAGAGCAGTGTTGTGATACGCGCCGATGGTGCCACCGGTGATCGTCGTGCCGCCGGAGTAGGTATTCGCCCCGGTCAGCGCGATGATGCCGGAGGCGGAAGTCACCGACCCGGTGCCGCTGATGACACCCGGCACGACGACCAGGTCGGTCCGGGCGAAGGCCAAGATGCCGTCGTTGACGACGGCTCCCGTGCCGAGAAGTCCGGAAGTGGCGCCATTCCCGACGCGCAAGGTGCCCGCGGAGATCGTCGTCGTACCGGAGTAGGTGTTCGCGCCCGTGAAGGCCAGCACGCCCGCACCGAGCTTGGTGACGGCACCCGTACCGCTGATGATGCCTGCGTAGGTCGTGTTGCCCGCACGGTCGAAGATCAACGAGCCGCTGTTGGCGATGGCCCCCGTGACGGCGCCGGTCGCGCCACCCGCGCCGACGCGCAACGTGCCGGCGCTGATCGTGGAGCCTCGAGTATAGGTGTTGGCACTAGTGAAGATCTGCGTGCCGGTGCCGGCCTTGGTCACGGCACCGGCGGCGGCGACGCCGGTGTCGGCGATGACGCCGGAGAAGGTCGCCGAACCGGCGGTGCTGAAGCTGCCCGCGGTATGGTTGTCGACGCCGAGGGTAAGCGAGCCGAGCCCTCCGGCGTAGCCGACGGTGACATCACCGGCGCCGGTAAGGGCATCGACGCGGGCCGCGCCTTCAACGACGGCGAAGCGCGCCCCGGACGCGACGTTCAGATCGGACAGGTTATTGGTCCAGACCTCGTTGCTGTTGCTGCTGGCGGTGAAGATGCCGGACTGGACGTCGATCAGCGCGCCCGTGCCGAACGCGAACGTCGCGGCGGAGGTTCCCCAGAGGGCGCGATTGGCGCCGGTCTTGGCCAGCGTGCCCGCGCCGCGGAAGGTCGCCGTCGCGTAGTCACGGTCGCCGCCCGTGGCATCGAGCGTCAGGGTCGCGCCGGAGAGAATCGTGTGCAGCGAGGACCCGTAGGTGTCGTTGAGCGTCAGGCCGCCCGCGCCGACGAGGGTCTCGCCGGTGTAGGCGACCGCCTGATCGAAGGTGGTGACACCGCTGCCATACTTATGCACCGCGCCCGTGCCCGTGATCGGCGCGCTGAGCGTGGAAGACGTGGCGCCGGAGATGATCAGCAGTCCGTTGTTGACCACCGAGCTCGCCGTACCGAAGCCGCCGATGACCTCGAGCGTGCCGGGGATGGTACGGGTGTAATATACGCCGCTCGTCTCCGTCGCCGTGGTGAGCTTCAGCGTGCCGGTGAAAGTCCCGATGTTGGAGAGCGTCGCCTTGCCGGCGATGTCGACGCGGCCGACGCCATAACCACCCGCGGAATTGCTCGTCGCCAAGGCCATCGAGTAATTGACGCTGGCCGTGGTGGCCATGTCCTGGCCGAGCTGGTTGACGGCAAGGTAGGCGGTGCCGTTGACGTAGGGAGAAGCCTGATCGATGACCGCCTGGACGTTGCTCCCCGACTGGACCAGCTTGACGAAGACCGTCTTGACGTAGGAAGTATCCCAGAACTGCATCTGGAAGCGGCCGACGTTGGCGACCGGATCGTAAGTCACCTGATAAGCGGCGGCATTGGAAGGACCTCCGGCGATCGCCGTCCCGCCGAGCTGACCGCCCGTGATCCGACGCAGGACCTCGGAAACGGTCGTGTTACTGGCGATCGTCTGCGCGGTCGTCGTCAGGTATGTGCTGGTGAGCGTACGATAGGCGCCCTTGACCTCGAGCGTGCCGGCGCCCGACAGGGGCAATGCGATGGTGACGTCATCCGAACGCCAGATCTGCAACGTGCCGTCGACCGCGATCGCGGACGTGCCGCTGAGCCAGCCGGAATTGCCGCCGCCGCCGAGGGCGAGCCCGCCCGCGGAGATGGTGGTGGCGCCGGTGAAGGTGGAGTTCGCCGAGAGCGACAGAGTCCCGACGCCGGCCTTGGTGAAGGCGGCGTCACCGGAAATGACGCCTCCATAAGTCGAGTCGCCCGACTGGGTGATCGTGAGGGTCGCCCCGGACGGCAGGGAGATACCGCCGCTGCCGGTCAGGGCCGAGGTAGTCAGCGAGACGTTGCCGGAGGTGGTAGCGAGACCGGAGTTGAGCGCCACGGCTCCGCCGGTCAGGGAGATCGGTCCGGCGACGGAGACAGGGGTGTCGACCGTGATGCCTCCCGTGTTGCCGGACTTGCCGACCGTATAGCCGGTAAGCGTCGCGGCCTCGGCGAAGCGGAGCAGGTTGACCGCGCTCGTGAAGCTGGCGCCGGTCGGCTCAAGGGTGAAGGCGCCGGTGCCCAGGACGTTGATGTTGTTGGTCTCGGTGTAGACCCAGTTGCCGCGCAGGGTGATGTCCCCTGACTGACCGGCGTTGCCTAGGGTGATCGCGCCTCCGGACGTCAGGAACACGAGCGACTCGCTGTTCGCCCCGATGCCGCTGTTGGCGACGATGAGGACGTCGCCCGTGGTCGTACGGATGACCGTTCCGGGGCCCATCCGGAAGGCGTCGTTGTCGGTGGAAGCGCCGGAGCCGCCGCCGTTGGCGGTCACGGTGATGTTCCCTGCCCCGGCGGTGAGGTTGGAAGGCAGGTAGATGCCGTAGTTGGAATTGCCCGTGTTGATGCCTCCCTGTCCGGTGAGCGCGATCGACCCGGATCCTCCGGCGGTGACGTGGGCGGCGGGTTCCAGGTAGATGCCGTAGTTGCCACCGGACCAGCCGCCACGCCCGATCAGGGTGATGTTGCCGTTGGAAGCAGCGGTCGTGGAAATCGGGGAGTTGGAATAGATTCCGTGGATGCTATAGGAAATCGTGGAGCCGGTGTCGGCATCGAGGAGGATGTCGCCCGCCGCGGAGATCGGCTGCGTCACCTCGACATACCCGCCCTGCACGGTGACCGGACCTTGGACCGTCAGGGCCGTGTTGAGATAAATCAGGGAGGTGTTGGTCGCGCTGCCGATGGTCAGGCCGGACAACGTCGTCGGCAGATTGAACCAACTGGAATAGACCGCTCGGTTAAAGGCCGTCCCTGACGGCTGGAAGGTGAAGGACCCGGAAGTCGCGATGACCGGAGCAGTTGAACCACCCCAGTCGGCGTCGAAGAAAGAAAGGAGGATGTTCGCCGTGCTGGAGGTGACCGGCGTGCCCGCCTTGAAGCCGAGCGTCGGGGTGTTCTTTAGGAAGACATAGGACCCAGCCGTAGTGCCAGAGAGTTCGATCGGGCCCGAGAAAGAGACAATCGAGCCACCTTCGAAGACGACGGCCCAAGGGGCCGAACCCGGAGTGCCAGAAAGTTTGATGCCACCAAGAGGTGCCGTCGTGGAGAGGAGGTTATTGGTGCCGGTCAGGCGGATGCCCTGTCCTCCGCTATAGCTGGAAGGAGCGGAACCACCCGTGCCGGAGATATGGATCGCGGTCGGGCTACCCGACGCCGACGTCGCCGTGACGTTGCCGAGGAGGCGTACGCCCATGTTGAAGGAATCTCCGGAGGAAACACGGCTGATGCCGTCGATGCGGATCGTGCCGGTGCCGGAATTAAGATTCGTCGTGGTTTCGACGCCGACGCCGAAGGCCCCATAGCCAGCGGTGGCGGAAGTGAAACTACGCCCGCGGAGGGCGATGTCGCCGCCCGCCGGTACGCCGTTGTTGGTGACGGAGGTATCGATCGACAATCCCGCGTAGAAACGGATGCCTTCGGGTACGATCGCCGAGATGCCTTCGGCGTAACCGGAGCCGGTGGCATCTCCGCCGGCGAAAGTGACCGAACCGCCGGAGGTGACGATGGACTGGTTACCGCTGCCGTAGATGTACCCGCCGCCGGTGCCGTCGGTGTTGGCGGCGACCAGCACGTGGCTGCCCGTCGTCGTCCAGGTCGAAGCGGCGGCGATGTTGACGTAATTACCGGCAAGCAGGCGGATCGGACTCGTCGCACCCGTGGTGGTGAGGTTCGCCGAGGTCTGGACGAACCCCGTACCTTGCAGCAGGATTTCGGAGGAGGCCGCGTCCGTGCGCAACGCCGCGCCGACGGTCAGGTTCGAGCCGTAGAAACGAATCGGTCCGAGGGTGTTGACGCCGCCAGCCGTGACGGTCACCGCGGCGTTGTTCGTCGTCTTGCCGAAGGTGAAGGACGAGATGGAGTTCGCCGCGGACGAAACGGCCCGGCCGACGTCGAGTCGACTGAAGCTGCTGGCCGCGGTGAAACCCGTGGCATTGAAGGACGTGATTTCGACGGAACCCGTGGTGTTGATCGCCAGGCCATTCGTCGAAGTGACGTCAAAGACGTCGGCGCGGAGCAGCACCGGGGAGGACGAGGAGGTGACCGGCGAGGAAGCCGCCTGCCCGAACTTGGCCGAAGCAGTGCCGCCTTGGGAGAACTTACCGCCGGCGCGCTCGACGATCACCGACACCGAACCAGAACCTGAAAGCAGCTGAACGTCGGTGATATTGACGTCCGAAGCCGTGCCTGAAGTCAGTCCTTTGACGGTCACCGTCCCTGCCCCGGTTGCGGCGATGATGATCGGGAAGCCGGCGGAAGAACCTAGTTGGGTGCCGACGTTGTTCGTCGCGCCGGTACCGGAACTGGTGAAGAGGATGTCGCCATCGACGGTAAGGTAGCTGCTGCTGGCCGTGCCTGCGCGCCATCCGTGTATGTCCATGCCCGCCGCAGTCGTGTTGCCTACCGCCAGGCCGTCGAGGGTGATGTCTCCGTTGGTGCCGGCATTGACGGTCACGCCTTCGAAGGCGCTGATGCCGATGGTCAGGTTAGCGACGTTCTGCGTCGACTTGCCGCGCCAGACGACGTCGCCGCCGCCGGAATACATCCGTACGTTGGCGTTGTGGCCGACGGCGGCATTGTAGGAACCGACCATCAGGCCAGCCGGCACGCTCGTGTAGTTGAGCGCGTAGCCGGTCGGGATGGTCGTGCCCTTCACCGAGGTAGCCGTGGTGCTGCCACCGCCGAGCACGATCATGCCACCGCCGGTCGTGTGGGTCGCGGCCGTACGATCCGCGGACGTCCGGCTGTCCAACAAGGAGCTGTCCGAAATGAGTATGCCACGGTTGCCGCTGCCGACGCCGCCCGAGTCGGCCCAGAAGACGATGTCGCCGCCGTTGGTCTGGATAGTCGTCGAGGCGTTCTGCGTGACGGAGCCGCTCGCCTTGAGGACGACGGCCGCGTTGGCGAGCGAGGTCGTGACGTTGCCCGAAACGGTGATGTCGGAAGCATGGACCGTGAGCGAGCCCGCGATGGTCGGCGTGGCGGAGACGGTGACGGCCGCGGCGTTGCCCGCCTTGCCGATGACGACGGGTCCCACGGTGGAACCGGTGAAGCTGAAGAGTCCCGTGAACGGGGTGACGGCGGCGGCGAAGCTGGCCGAACTCGGCTCCCAGGTGAAGGTGCCCGCAGTGGTCACCGGCAGGGTGAAGCCGGACTGCGGCGAGACGGAGTCGCTGCGTAGGGTGAAGGATCCGCTGGCGGTCGAGACGGAGGAGGTGTTGGAGAAATAGGCGCGCAGGCCGCTGGAGTATCCGTCCCCGACCCAGAGGAACATGTCACCGCCGGCGGTCGAGACGGCGGACAGGAAGTCGATGGCGTTCCAGTTCGAACCGTTGGCGCCGATGCTCGGTCCGTCTCCCACGGTCAGGCCTTTCCAGGTCGCCGTCCCGTTGACGGTGGAACTGCCGCCGATCCAGAGATGCCCGCCGCCGGTGCTGACCGGGGCGTTCAGCCAGACTCCGCCGAGGTTGGTGTTCGCGTAGTCGGACCAGAGCACCGTATTCAGTCCACCGGAGGCGCTGGTGGACTGGATGCCGCCGGAAGCGATGTTCAACCGGAGACCCGAGGTCCTCAGCCGCAGAAGGGAGGCGGCCCCATCGGTCTTGCTGATGACAGCGGAGAGCATCAGGTCGCCGGCGGCATCGAAAAGCAGGTCGCCGCCCGTCGTGGTGACGGCCGAGCCGATGGTCAGCGCGCCGCCGGCCGTCACCTGCACCGTGCCACCGTTGCGGATGCCGACGACCGATCCGACCGTACCGACGGTCAGGGCATCGGCATCGCGATAGCTGATGGCGCCGACCGGCTGGGCCACCGTGCCTGCCGCCAGCGTCGAGACGTTGTTCGCGGCGTTCGTGAAGGTATGCGAACCCGCGCCTTGCAGGACGAGCGAGGCGGCGGTGATCGCGCCCGCGGTGGCGGTCGTCGAGGTCGAAGCCGTGACGGTCAGTGTGTTCGCGCCGACGCTCGTCGCGGCGCCGAAGGTGATCGCGCCGCCGGTAACGGCGGTGTTACCCAGCGCCTTCTTCTGACCGATCGCGCCCGAGAAGGTCACCGCGCCCGCGCCCGCGTCGACCGTCAGCGGACTGGCGGCGAGCAAGGTCTCGCGGACGTAGCGCGGCATCGTGCCAGTCGCCTGCGCATCATTCCAAAGCCCGCTCACTCCGGTGAACTGCAGGAAAGGCTCCGCGAACGAATCCGTATTCGCACCGCCTGCGTTGTTCGGCTCACCGGCGTTCCAGTTGTTATAAGCCCCGCCGATGACGGTGCCGCCGGAGCCCGTGGTATTCTGCGTGAAGAACTGCAGGCCGCGGCCGGAGTCGAGGAGGCCCTCGGGGCCGGTGACCCAACGCCAGACCGGGTTCGTGCTGACGCCGCTGACCCGGCGTCCGCCGATCCAAGCGGAACCATAACCTGCCGCCCGGATCCCGATCATGTTCTCCAGGCGGGAAGTGATGGTCGCGAGATAAGTCGAACCCACCGCGCCCTGCGTACCGGAAGCCGCAGCGGTCTGCGCTGCGGTCCAGAGCAGGTCGGCTGTGACCACGTTGTAAGTATTACCCGCGTCGATCGCGCCGGCGAAGGTCGTGGCGCCGCCGCCGGTCAGCACGCTCAGACCCGAGGCATTGCCGATGAGCAGCTCGCCCTGGACCTCGAAGGCGCCGCCGCCCGTATTGAACGTGGCGGCGCTGGCGCCGGTGACGTAGACATCGCCGCCGACGAGCACGCTGGCGCCGTTGACGGTGGCGGTGGCGCCGCTGCCGAACTTGAGGAAGCCGCCGTTGGTGACGATGCTGCCGCCGACCTGGATGAAGCCGACGCCGTCGCGTGCGACGATCGTACCGTTGCTCTCATAGTCGGCCTCGAACTTCAGGTCGACTTTGCCGGAGGCGGGAGTGAAGGAACCGCCGATGTAGATGTCGCGATGCGCACGAAGGTCGACCGTGATGTCGCCGCCGGCGGCCTTGGTGAGGCCTTGGTTGAGGTCGATGACGAAGGTCGAACCCGCCGCGCCGCGCGTCTCCAGCACGAGGCTGCGGGAATCGAGGGAGAGCGGCGCGTTCCAGCTCTGATTGCCGCCGGAAAGAATCGTCCGGGTGCCCGTGCCGGCCCCGAGCAGGGCGCCGGCGCCGCTGACGCTCAATGCGCCGATCGGCGTCGTGCCGCCGATGTTCCCGCCGAAGGTGACGGTGCCGGCGCCGGTGCTGATGGTCAGGGACTGCGCGCCGTTGATCGTGGAGGCAAAGGTGATGTTGCCCGGCGATGAGGACGCGACGAGCCGGCCGGTGATGGCAACGAACCCCTCCTTGCCCGCCGCGGGAGTCGTACCACCAGCGTTCGCGGCATTCGCCGCATAGGTCGTCGACGTGACGCCGGTGACCGTGACGCCCGAAACGCCGGATGAACCGGCGAAGCCTCCTTTGCCGGTGGTCTCATTGCCGCCGTCGGTGCCGACGCCGCCAGCGCCGCCTTGGAGACCGCCGCCGCCACCGCCGGAGCCGCCGCCGTCGGGGTCAGTCTGATTGCCACTGGTACCGGCTCCGCCGGCATTGCCGGAGCCGACATAGGTCCCAGCCGGCTGGCCGGTGGTTTCCACGTCACCGCCAACGTTGTTTCCGCCAGCACCACCGCCGCCGCCACCGCCGACGATCGTTCCACCCAAGATCGAGACGACCGAGGCGGCGCCACCGCCGCCACCGCCGCCGGAAGAGCCGGAAGTGCCGGCCGCGCCACCCGCACCCCCTTGATAGCCGGCCATGCCGGTGCCACCCGCGCCACCTCCAGTGCCTTGGGCCGAGTTGACGCCGGCGCTTCCTCCGGTACCGGCATGGATGAAGGCATCGGTGACCGAAGACAATGTGACGGTCGCCGTGTAATCGCCCGAGGCGCCGCCTGCCATGCCGGCAAAGCCGTCGGAGCCGCCTTGGGCGCCGGTGCCGCCGACGACGCGGAAGGTCGCCGACGTTCCGCCAAAGCGCGCGTTGAGGGCCCCGTAAGAGGCGTTCCACTGATAGTTGATGACGTTCCAACCCGTGGATTCGAGCAGGACTCCCGCCGTGAGGTTGACGGCCCCGTTGTAAGTCTGGTCGCCACCGGTGAGGATGTTCGCACCGAGGTTGATCGTATTGCCGGCGTTCAGCGTCAACGCACCGCCCATGGCGATGATCGAATTGACGATGATGTTGTTGTCCGCGGTCAGCGTCAGGCTGTTCGGGCTGAGCGATTCAATCTGTCCGCTGATCGTGATGTCGCCGGCGCCGGCGGAATAGGTCGGCGAGACGCCGATGGCAGAACCGCTGCCGGCGGTGCTGATCGAGACATTGCTCGTCAGGAGTCCGTCGCGCAGCTGCGTGGGCGTGAGGTTGCCGCCGCTGGCCGCGATGGTGATGTTGACGGGGTCGAGCAGCCAGTCGCCGGTACGTCCCTTCGGAGAGAGGGTATCGACCGCGATGCCGCTGACCTGGAGCCGGTAGCCGGAAGTCTCGACCCGTCCGCCGTCGCCGCCGAGTTCGCCGCCGCGCGCGCGGATCACGCCGACGGCCTCCGTCAGCGAAAGGAGGTCGCGCACATCCGACCAGAGCACGACTTCGCCGCCGCGGCCGAGGCGGATCGCCGAGGCGTCGATGAGCGCATTCGCGGCCTGCGTGACGCGGCGCGCCTGCGGGAGCGGACCGGCGCCCTGCCAGCCGCCGCCGACATGGATGCGACCGCCGCCGAGCTCGCCTGTGGCGAGCAAGGACGAGGCGCCGAGCAAGGCGATGTTCGGCGCGGTGATATCGACCGAGCCGCCCTTGCCGGTGGCGGAAGAGGCGTCGACGAGACCACCCTGCTCCACCGATTCCGAGGCGCCGAGCATGACGCGTCCGCCGTCGGTGCTGAGTCCGTTCGCGGCGATCTCACCGGTGTTGCGGATCACGCCCGCGGCGAGTTCGTTGTGGGCCTGGGCGGAGACGATGACCTGGCCGCCGGGCGCGCGCACGATGCGTCCGTTCTCAACCAACGCGCGCACGCGCGCGGGTTCGACGAGGAGTCCGGTCACGCCGGCGGCGGGATCGAAGTTGAAGCTGACGGCCTCGCCCGCGGCGAGGACCACGCTGCCCGCCTCGGCCATGATGAGTCCGGCGTTGCGGACTTCCGGCGAGAGGAGCGCGACGTAACCGCCGAGCTTGGCGCGGATCTCCCCTTCGTTGACCACGCCGGCGGTCGCGCCGTCGCGGCGGAAATTCAGGCGGCCGGCGAGGAAGTCGGCGTCATCGATCGCCAGCGTCGAGGCGACGAGCCCGCCGACGTCGACGCGGGCCGAAGGCGCGAAATAGACGCCTTGCGGATTGACGAGGAAGACCTGGCCGTTGGCCTCGAGCCGGCCGAAGATGCGTGACGGATCGGGACCGAGCACCCGGTTGAGCACGGCCGACGTCGCCGCCGGCTGCGCGAACCGGACGGTCGCGGCGGCGCCGATGTCGAAGGCCTGCCAGTTGAGGATCGCGCGGTCCGACGTCTGCGTCGCGACGAGCGTCGGGGCGTCGGCCGGACCGCCGAAGGCGAGCGAGACCTGACCCGCCGCGACCTGGCCGCCGCTCGGCAACGCCGTCGCCGAAGGCGCGGTCTGCGCCACGCCGGGCGTGACGAGGAACGCCGCCGTGAGCAGCACGGCGCGGGACAGCGGAAAACGACGGCGACGACGCAAGCTCAGAAAGCCAGGCTCAGCGAGAGCCAGAAGCGGTCGAGCCGGAGGGTGCCGTCCTGATCGGCGCCGTCCGGCTTAGGGTTAGGATTGTCGCCCAGCCGGCGCGACCAGGTGGCGCGCCAGACGGAATCGTAGGGCCCGGCCCAGCTCAGGCCGAGGCCGGCGCCCTCGTACGAATGGGAATTGTCGGCGACGGCGCCGGTGATGGCGTTGTCGGCGTTGACGCGCAGGCGCGCGTGGTCGACGAAGGCGATGGCCTGCCAGCGGGCGGCGAACTGCCAGCGGGCCTCCAAGGCCGCGAGGTAGCCGGCGTCGCCGGAACCTTCGTTGACCGGATAGGCGCGCACGCCGCCGACGCCGCCGGCGAAGAGCTTCTCGGCGGAGTCGAGGTTCTTGGAGGCGAGCTGGCCGTTGAGCGAGGCCGCCACGACGAGGCCTTCGGCGACGTTCTGCGTGCGCGTCAAGCCGAGGCGCAGCTTCTGGAAACGTCCTTCCGCGCGGGTGGTGGCGGCGACGCCGGACTGGTTCGGCGAACCGTCGAGGTCGAGTTCGCCGACGGTCCACTGCAGCTGGCCGGTGGTCACGCCGCCGCCCAGGAAGCCGTCGTAGACGTTGGCGTCGTAACCGGCCGAGAGCGCGCGGATCGCGTAGTCGCTCACGGTGGCGCCGGCGGCCGTGTTGAGGAAGCCCTTCACGTCGTAGCCGGCGGTGAAGTTGACGTTGAAGACGCGGCTGCGCGCGAGCGGGCGGACGTAGTCGGCGGACCACGTCGTGGCCTGGCCGGAAAGACGCGCGGCGAGGAACTCGTCGGCGACGAGCTCATAATCCATGCGGCTCACGCCGAGCGAGATCCGCGAGCCTTCGTAGCCGACGGGGAAGCCGAGTCCGAAGCGTCCGTAAAGCGCGCCGTCGGACTTGAGCGCATCAGCGGTGAACTGCTCGCCCTTGCCCTGCGGACTCGCCAGCGCGAGCGAAGCGAGGCCGCGGGCCGCGCCGGTCGAACGCGCGCCGGCGTTGTCGGCGGTGACGGAGCCGGACCACGTCGGGGTGCGACGCGAAAGCAGCACGAGGTCGCTGCGGCCCTCTTCGGTGCCGGCGGCGAGACCGCCGGTGACGGAAGCGCCGGGGATGTCGCCCGCGAGCAGGATGCCGCGGTCGAGCTGACGCATGTCGGTGGGCGCGCCGGGCTGCATGGCGTGCACGATGATCTGGCGGAGAAGTTCGGGGTCGATGCGCCCGTCGGAGGCGGCGTCGAGCGTCACGCCACCGAAGCGCGATTCGAGCACGCGTAGCGTGACCACGCCGTCCTTCACTTCCTGCTTCGGAACGGCGACGGTCGCGACGTATCCCTGGCGACGATAATACAGTGAGATCTCCGCCGCGGCGTTGCGCAGATCTTCGAAGCCGAGCGGCTTGCCGACATACGCGGCGAGCTGCGGCGCGAGCGTCTCGGACGGGATCAGCAGATTGCCGGTGAAACGGAAAGTCGTGACGACGATCTTCGGGCCTTTCGGCTCGGTGAGTTCAACTTTGGGCGGCGGCGCAGGCGGACCGACGTCGGGAAGACGAGGCGGCGGGAAACTCCGCTGGATCTGATTAAGCAAACTGCCGGCATCCGGAGCGGTCTGAGCCGAAACCTGGGCGTAACACACTGACAGCAACGCGCACGCGGCCCAGAAAGAGCCGGCCGAAGCTTTTGATGCGTGGTGCTGAAAGTTATTCACAATTGATGGAATGGCCCAAATTGAGAGAAAACCCCTAGCAAATGATTGCAAGTCCAAGCACTCCAAGGGGAAAGGATGAGCCTGGAGCCTAGGGGGTATTAGGCTTAAATGATTGGAATAAGTCTTTAAATGATGATAAATGGTTAAGTACTTTCATTTAAAGAATTTGGGCTTGGGCCGGTGGATTTAGGTAGGGGCAGCACCGCGTGCTGCCCTAGTTGAATCCGCTCTCGGGTGGCGGGTGGCAGCCACCGGGGCATCGGCCTTTCGGGTGTCGGCCATTCAGCCTTCGGCAGCCGGCGCCAGGTACCCGCGGCTGATGACCGAAAAGCCGAAGCCTGAGATCCCGGCGCCCGTGGCCGTCACCCGTCACCCGAAATTGTTTCGGCCACGGGTAGGGCTGACCAGCCTTGGTCAGCCGCGGTTGAGCGAGGCCGCTCAACCCTACCCAATACACCTAGGTCGTGACGCGGTCCCGACCCTACCCAAGGCAAAACCGCAGCATCCTAGCCGACCCCCTTTTTATATATGAGGAGACTAGGGCAGCACGCGGTGCTGCCCCTACCCGAGCCAGCGGATGCGATCTCATCGCCTCCCTACCACTCCTACCCCAAGGCACCAAGGTCGTGACGCCGTCCCGACCCTACCCAAAAACTGGGTTTTCGTATCAAGCCCTGGCTCTGGCCCTAGCCCAAGCCCTAATAGGAGCCCTTTTCCCGCCTTTCCCCTTGCGGGAGGAGGGGGGTCACCTAACTTGCGGTCATCTTTCCCGACCCATGGTCACGGACAACAAACCTTCTTTGGTCACCATCAATGTCGATGGCGTCGAACACCAAGTCCCCGCGGGCGCCAATCTGGTCGATGCCCTGGGCAAAATCGGGAAGGAAGTCCCCCACTATTGCTACCACCCCAAGCTCCCGGTCGCCGGCAACTGCCGCATGTGCCTGGTCGAGCTCGGCTCGCCGATGCGCGACCGCGCCACCAACGAGCTGGTGATGGAAA
>JACCDO010913945.1_pt1 | contig 29064 bp, 31 predicted proteins | sample 7446101 | NCBI WGS metagenome assembly JACCDO01 (sample SAMN15323440, study PRJNA562643) | freshwater metagenome | isolation source: river surface water | place: USA:Blue River Watershed | collected 2017-08-16
CAGGCTTCCTGGGGCCGCAACAACGGCGTGATGGGTGGCATCGCCAAGCAGTTCACCAACGCCGAGCTCAAGCAGCTGGCCCAGTACATCGCCAGTCAGCCCGGTGAGATGAAGGTCGTGCCGCAGTCGCGCTTCCGTTGATCGTTGCACGACACCGGCCTGGCCGGTCTCCATGCAAAAGCCAGACCTTGTGTCTGGCTTTTGTGTTTCTGGCACTCAGTCTCGCGTGGCCCGGCGCTGTACCTCGTCGATGTAGGCCGCGCCATCGGGTGGCCTGCCGCTGCGCTGGCTTTCCCACACCATGCGTCCCAGGCACTCCATGGTTTCGTGGTGCGCCTGGTGAATCGAGTCGCGCCGTGCAGCCAACAACTCAACGGCTTGCCGAATCCCCCGGGGCTGATCGATGGAGCACTGCTCGCTGATGGACAAGTGCATGGACAGGTGCAGGAAAGGGTTTTCCCGGCCCTCTTGCACTTCATACACCCGAACCACCGCTGCCTCTGCATCGGACAAATCGGCGTGGTACTCGGGGTGGCGGTCGACCCACTGGCCTGCCAGGGTTTCCAATGCATCCAGCGGCTCACCGGCTTGTTGTTTGCGATGGACGGCGCAGAAGAACCGGCGCACATCTTCTTGAGAGGGCGTGAACATGCTCGGATTGTGCTGCATGCGGCAGCCGCCATGGCAAGCGGCGTCAATCTCCCACGCTACTGCCCCGGTTTGCGACGCGTCCCATAATAGCCCCCATGATCAACAAGATAGCCCCCTCCATTGAACAGGCACTGGCTGGCACCCCCGATGGTGCGGTGGTGGCCATCGGCGGATTCGGCACAGCCGGCATCCCGGCCGAGCTGATTGACGGCCTGATTGCCCAAGGTGCCCGTGACCTCACCCTGGTGAACAACAACGCGGGTAACGCCGAGTACGGCATTGCCGCCCTGCTCAAGACGGGCCGTGTGCGCAAAATCATTTGCAGCTTTCCGCGGCAGGTGGATTCGTATGTGTTTGATGAGCTCTACCGCAGCGGCAAGCTCGAGCTGGAGCTCGTGCCACAGGGCAACCTGGCTGAGCGTCTGCGGGCGGCGGGTGCCGGCATTGGGGCCTTCTTCACCCCCACCGGGTATGGCACCGAGCTAGCGCTCAAGGCTGATGGCACACCCAAAGAGACCCGTGAAATCGATGGACGTCACTATGTGCTCGAGTACCCGATCCGTCCCGATCTGTCGCTGATCCGTGCCGAGCGCGGCGACCGCTGGGGCAACCTGACCTACCGCAAGGCCGCGCGCAATTTTGGGCCCGTCATGGCCATGGCAGCCAAGCGCACCGTGGCCACTGTCCACGAGGTGGTGGAGCTGGGACAACTCGACCCGGAGACCATCGTCACGCCCGGTATCTTTGTGCACCAGGTGGTGCTGATCGACCGCGTGGTCACCCAGGCCGGAGGTATCAAGGCATGAGCTACACCCGTCGCACCAAAGACCAACTGGCCGCGCGCGTGGCCCAAGACATTCCCGAAGGCGCCACGGTCAACCTGGGCATCGGCATGCCCACCACGGTGGGCAACCACATCCCGGCCTCGCGCGAGGTGTTGCTGCACAGCGAGAACGGCATTCTGGGCATGGGCCCGGCGCCGGCCCCCGGCCAGGAGGACTACGACCTCATCAACGCGGGCAAGCAGCCCGTCACCTTGCTGGCGGGCGGGGCGTACTTCCACCATGCCGACAGCTTTGCCATGATGCGTGGCGGTCATCTCGACATTTGCGTGTTGGGGGCTTTCCAAGTCAGCGCCACCGGCGACCTGGCCAACTGGCACACCGGCGAGCCCGGTGCGGTGCCCGCCGTGGGCGGTGCTATGGATCTGGCCATCGGGGCCAAGCAGACCTGGGTGATGATGGACTTGCTGACCAAGCAGGGCCAGAGCAAGGTGGTGTCACAGTGCACCTACCCCATCACGGGGCTGGCCTGTGTCAAGCGCATCTACAGCGACTTGGGCACGCTGGCGTGCACGCCTGACGGTCTGAGGATCATTGACCTGGTGCCCGGGCTCAGCCTGGATGAGCTCAGCCGTATCATCGGTTTGCCCATTGCCGCTTGATCGGCACCCCCTGCGCTGCTCACCCGGCGGCGCACGAACGATTGAAATTTTGACGAGGATTCGACATGACCCAAGCCTTTATTTGTGACGCCATCCGCACCCCCTTTGGCCGCTACGGTGGCTCGCTCAGCGGTGTGCGCACCGATGATTTGGGCGCCATTCCGCTGAAGGCCCTCATGGCACGCAATACCCGGGTCGATTGGCAGGCAGTGACCGATGTGATCTTTGGCTGTGCCAACCAGGCGGGTGAAGACAACCGCAACGTGGCCCACATGGCCAGTCTGCTGGCCGGGTTGCCTATCGAGGTGCCGGGCGCCACCCTCAACCGTCTGTGCGGGTCGGGTCTGGATGCCCTGGGCACGGCGGCCCGTGCCATTCGGGCTGGCGAGGCCGGCCTGATGATTGCCGGTGGTGTGGAGAGCATGAGCCGTGCCCCTTTTGTGATGCCCAAGGCCGACACCGCTTTCAGTCGCAGCAACGCGGTGTATGACACCACTATTGGCTGGCGCTTCATCAACAAGCTGATGAAAGAAAAATATGGCGTCGATTCCATGCCCGAAACGGCCGAGAACGTCGCCACCGATTTCAAGATTGAGCGCGAAGCCCAGGACCGCATGGCGCTGGCCAGTCAGATGAAGGCCGTGGCCGCGCAACAGGCAGGCGTCTTTGACAGCGAAATCACCCCGGTCACCATCCCGCAGAAAAAGGGTGACGCCATCGTGGTGAGCAAGGACGAGCATCCGCGCGCAACCAGCCTGGAAACCCTGGCCAAGCTCAAAGGCGTGGTGCGCCCCGATGGCACGGTGACCGCGGGCAATGCCAGCGGCGTTAACGATGGCGCCTGTGCGATCCTGTTGGCCAGCGAATCCGAAGCGGCCAAGCATGGCCTGACACCGCGCGCCCGTGTGGTGGGCATGGCCACCGCCGGCGTGCCCCCGCGCATCATGGGCATCGGTCCGGCGCCCGCGACCCAAAAGGTGCTGGCCCTCACCGGTCTGAGCCTGGCGCAGATCGACGTCATTGAGTTGAACGAAGCTTTTGCCGCACAAGGCCTGGCGGTCCTGCGCCAACTCGGATTGCAAGACGACGACCCCCGCGTCAACCCCAATGGTGGCGCGATCGCACTGGGTCATCCGCTGGGCGCCAGCGGCGCACGACTGGCCACCACGGCGGTCAACCAACTGCACCGCAGCGGTGGACGCTACGCGTTGTGCACCATGTGCATTGGCGTGGGCCAGGGTATCGCTGTCGTTCTCGAGCGCGTGTAAGGCCGCTCACAAATCAAGTGCTTGTGGCCCGATGTCAGAAGCGGGCTCGGGTTGTGAATGTTGAATATCCATGGTGATGAGGAGAAATACATGGCAAACAAAGTAGGCTGGATCGGGTTGGGGCGCATGGGCGAGGCAATGGTCAAGCGACTGACCAAAGCGGGACATGGCGTGGACATCTGGAACCGCACGCGCAGCAAGGCCGAACCGCTGGTTGAGTACGGCGCCACACTGGTTGACCGCAAGCTCGACCTGGCCGCCTGCGAAACGGTGTTCACCATGGTGTCCACCACCGACGATCTGAAAGAAGTCCTGTTTGGTGAGGGGGGCTTGGTGACGGGCAAGACCCTGCCGCGTCTGGTGGTCGACAGCTCCTCCATTTCCCAGGAGGGGTCGACCGAGGTGCGCGAGCGCCTGGAGGCCCTGGGCGTGGCCTACTTGTGTGCGCCGGTGTCGGGCAATGCCAAGGTGGCCAAGGCCGGCAAGCTGCTGGTGGTGGCCTCGGGCCCCAAGCATCTGTATGACCTGGCTGAGCCCTATCTGCGCGCCATGTCGCGCAAGTGCATGTGGGTGGGTGAGGGCGAACTGGCGCGTGTGTGGAAGATTGCCCACAACACCATGTTCGGCGTGGTCATCCAGAACCTGTGCGAGATCACCGTGTTGGCCGAGAAGGCGGGCATTCCGCGCCACGTGTTCTTGGAGAGCATCAACGACTCGGTGCTGGGCTCGATGTACACCCGCTACAAGACGCCGGTGCTGTCCAACCTCACGTTTGAACAGGTCACCTTCACGCCCAAGCTGTTGCTGAAGGACCTGGATCTCGGCATGGCCGCGGCCAAGGCGCAAGGCGTGTCGATGCCCGCCGCGGCGGCCACGCGTGAATCGGTTTCACGCCTGATTGGCCGAGGCTACGACGATGTGGACTTCTCGGTGCTGCTGGTGGAAGTGGCCAAGGACGCTGGCCTCGAGCTCAAGCCCGAGGCGGTCAAGATCAGCGACGGCCTGGAGTCCTGAGCATGGCTGCGCGCACCCTGATCCGTGGCGCGACCGTCATCACCCTGGACCGGCAAGGCGACTTGCCCGAGGCGGACATTCTGGTTTCAGGCGATGTCATCCAGGAGATTGCACCGCGCATCCAGGCCGACGATGCCGAGGTGGTGCCAGCCGCCGGTTGCATCATCATCCCGGGCCTGATCAATGCGCACTTGCACACCTGGCAAACCGCCCTGCGCGGGGTGGCGGCCAACTGGACGCTGCTGGAGTATTTCCAGAAGATGCACGCCGGCCTCGCCACGGTGTTCGCCCCCGAGGACCTGCACATTGCCACCCTGGTGGGCGCGCTCAACCAGTTGAACAACGGCACAACCACACTGGTGGACTGGTGCCACAACAACCGAACGCCCGCACACAACGACGCTGCCATCGACGGCTTGCTGCAATCGGGCATCCGGGCAGCGTTTTTTCATGGCACGCCCAAGCCGGAACCGAAGCCGGGCGAAACACCGTTCTGGGAGGTGCCACATCCGCGCGCAGAAGTCGAGCGCCTGCTCAAGGCCCACCAGGGTCGAGCCTTACTCAGCATCGGTGCGGCCGTGCTGGGTCCGCACTACTCGACTCTTGAGGTGGCGCTGCACGACTTTCGGATGGCGCGTGACCTGGGGGTCATCGCCTCGCTGCACCAAGGGGGTGGGCCGGCGCGCACGCCCGAGGGCTGGGACACACTGCAGGCTGAAGGCTTGCTCGGTCCGCATGTCAACATCGTGCACGGGCATGCGCTGAGCGACGCACAACTCAAGACCTTCTGTGACCTGGGCATGAGCTTCTCGGCAGCGGCTGAGAGCGAGATGTCGCAAGGCCATGGCCACCCCCTCACCGGTCGCTTGCGTGCCCTGGGTCGCGCGCCTTCGCTGGGGGTGGATCTGGAAAGCGTGATGAGCGGCGACATGATCAGCCAGGCACGCATTGCGCTGGGCATTCAGCGCAGCCTGGACAACGTGGCCTACCGTGCCGAGCACAACACACTGCCGTCCACCTCGACCATTCCTGCGCGTGAGGCGTTACAGTGGGTGACGGTGGAGGGCGCACGCATGCTGGGCCAACTGGATCGCTTGGGCACGCTGGCGGCAGGCAAGCAGGCGGACCTGGTGGTCATACGCGCGAGCGACCTGAACATGCAACCCGTGCACGACCCGGTGAGCAGCGTGGTGTTCCAAACCAGTCTGGCCAACATAGACAGCGTGATGGTGGCGGGACAGTGGAGAAAGCGTCACGGGCAGTTGCTGGGGGTCGAGTTGGCACCCAAGCTCGAGGCGTTGCGCGCGTCGGGACGCAAAATCACGCAGGCGCTGGGCTTGCATTAACCATTCAACAGGAGACAACCCATGAAGACTACCTCTTTCTCGACCCTCCGCCGCGCCTGCCTGGCCGCTGCCGTTGCGATCACCGCATGGCCCGCGTGGTCCCAGAATTTCCCCACCAAGCCGGTGCGCTTCATCGTGCCCTTCACGGCAGGCAGCGGCACTGACATCGTGGCACGCTCGGTGGCGGATGTGATGTCCAAGTCGCTGGGGCAACCCATCGTGATCGAAAACAAACCCGGCGCGGGGGGCACCATCGCTGCAGCCTTGGTGGCCAGGGCCGATCCGGATGGACACACGCTGCTCATCCCGTCGTCGGGCCATGCGCTCAATCCTGCCATCTATCCCAACCTGTCGTACGACACGCTGAAGGATCTCACCGGCATCACACCGCTGGCCTCACTGGCCAACGTGCTGGTGGTGTCGCCAGCCAAGGGCTGGAAGACCGTGAATGATTTGGTGACAGCAGCCAAGGCCAACCCCGGCAAGTTCAACTACGCCACGGCGGGTGTGGGGGGTGCCACCCACCTCAACGCCGAGAAGTTCAAGCTGCAAGCGGGTTTCGATGCGGTGCATGTGCCGTTCAAGGGCACCCCGGAAGCCATTTCTGACGTGATCGGTGGACGCAGCGACTGGTACTTCTCGCCGGTCTCGGGCGCGCTCCCACTGGTGCGCGAAGGCAAACTCACCGCACTGGCGGTGAGCACACCCCAACGCAGCCCCATCCTGCCGCAGGTGCCCACCACGGTTGAAGCCGGTGTGCCAGGCTCTGACTACATTTTCTGGGTTGGCATGATCGCTCCCGGCGGTACCCCGCCGGCGGTGATCAAGCGACTGAACGAGGAAGCCATCAAGGCGCTCAACAACCCGGAGGTCAAGGAACGCCTGGCCAAGCTGGGCGCCGAGCCAATGCCGATGACGCCCGAGGGCTTCAACGCGTTCATCCGCACCGAGATGGAGTCGGCGGCACGCATTGCGCAAGCGGCTGCCCTCAAGGCCAACTGACAGATCCCCATCATGCGCAGTCTCTTCGTGGGCGTGGGCAAGATGGGCTTGCCCATGGCGCGTCATCTGCAGCAGGCTGGTCACGACGTGTCCGTCACCGACCTGGAGGCTGCACGCTTGCAACTGGCCCGTGAAGCCCAACTGACCGTGTCAGACGATGCCGCGGCCGAGTTGGCTCGCGTGGACCGCGTGTACTCGTCGCTGCCGCATGACCCCGCTTTATTAGCCGTGGCCGACCAGGTGGCCCGTCACGCGCGCCAGGGGGCGATCTGGGTGGACACCAGCACCGTGTCCATGGCGGCTTCTGCAGAGGCTGCACAACGCTGCCAGGCCCGAGGCATCCGCTATTTGCGCGTCACCGTGTCAGGCAACAACCACATGGCAGAGTCGGCACAACTCACCGTGCTGACCTCCGGCAAGCGAGCCGATTACGACGAGCTCCTGCCCGCCTTGCGCTGCTGGGGTCCTCACCAGTTCTATCTGGGCGAGGCCGAGCAGGCGCGGCTGATGAAGCTGGTCATCAACCTGATGATTGCGCAGACCTCGGCGATGCTGGCCGAAGCCATGACGCTGGGACGGCAAGGCGGCCTCGATTGGCAAACCCTCTGGCAGGTGGTGGGGTCGAGTGCGGTGGCCTCACCCATCATGAAGGCCAAGTCGCAGCAGCTCGGACGTGCGCTGGGCGAGCGTGATTTTTCGCCGACCTTCACGGTGCATCAGATGCTCAAGGACATTGGGCTGATCCTGCAAGCAGGGGCGGATCTGCACGTACCGCTTGCGCAAACCTGCCTGACCCAACAGTGGATGCAGTCGGCCATCGCGCACGGCGATGGCGAACTCGATTACGCGGCGATCATCCAGGTGGTGGAGCGCGCAGCGGGTCTGTCCGGCGAGCCCTGAACAGGCTTATTGCTCGGCAAACGCCCGCTCGATCACAAAGTCACCCGGACGCGTGGTGTTGCCTTCCTGGAAGCCGCGCTGTTCCAGCAGGCTCTTGAGGTCTTTCAACATCTGCGGGCTGCCGCAAATCATCACGCGGTCCTGTGCGGGGTCGAGGGTGGGCAGGCCCAGGTCCGCAAACAGCTGGCCGTTCTCCATCAGGTCGGTGATGCGTCCTGTGTGCTTGTAGGGCTCGCGCGTGACGGTGGGGTAGTACAGGAACTGGGAAGACACCATCTCGCCCAGCAGTTCATGCTGGGGCAGCTCCTGCGTGAGGTAGTCGTGGTATGCCAACTCGTTGACCTGACGCACACCATGCACCAGGATGACCTTTTCGAAGCGCTCATAGGTCTCGGGGTCGCGCAGCACACTCAGGAAGGGCGCCATGCCGGTGCCGGTGGAGAGCATGTAGAGGTTCTTGCCCGGCAGCAGGTAATCGATCAGCAGGGTGCCGGTGGGCTTTCGGCCCACAATGATGCTGTCGCCCACCTGGATATGCTGCAGGCGTGAGGTCAGCGGGCCATCGGGCACCTTGATGCTCAGGAACTCGAGGTGCTCCTCGTAGTTGGGGCTGACGATGCTGTAGGCGCGCAGCAGGGGCTTGTTGTTGACCGTCAGGCCGATCATGGTGAAGTGGCCGTTGGAGAAACGCAAGCCCATGTCGCGCGTGGTGGTGAAGCTAAAGAGCCGGTCGGTCCAGTGGTGAACGGACAGGACTGTTTCTTGGTGCAGAGCGCTCATGGTGGTTTTATGGCTGAATACGAGACTGTACAACAGGACATCCAACCTGCAGTCATATGCGCTGCGGCGAACTGGCATATGCCGGGCTGGCGTTAGGCTGTCGGTGGGTCCGGCAGTAGCCCTCCTCTTGTGTCGACTGTCAGGTCTCTGCCCAGCCGTTAAACTGGGCGCCCTTTTCTAGCCGGGAGAGCCGTCATGTCATCAACCCCCCTCCACCAGCTACGCCGTCGCATGCTTGGCCTCAGCCTAGGGCTGTCTGCCCTGGTGTGTGGGCCCGCGGCATGGGCCCAAGGGGTGATCAAGATTGGTGAAATCAACAGCTACAAGGCACAGCCAGCGTTTCTCGAGCCCTACAAAAAGGGCATGGAGCTGGCGATCGAGGAGATCAACGCCGCCGGCGGTGTGAACGGACGCAAGCTGCAGCTGTTCATCCGTGACGACAATGCCACCCCCGGAGACGCGGTGCGCGCGGCGGAGGAGTTGATCGCCCGCGAGCAGGTCGACGTGCTGAGTGGCACCTTCCTCTCCCATGTGGGCCTGGCGGTGGCCGATCTGGCGCGCCAGCGCAAGATGTTCTTCCTGGCGGGTGAGCCGCTGACCGACAAGATCGTGTGGCAAAACGGCAACCGCTACACCTTCCGCTTGCGTGCTTCCACTTATATGCAAGTGAGCATGCTGGTGCCCGAGGCCGCCAAGCTGCGCAAAAAGCGTTGGGCCATCGTCTACCCCAACTACGAATACGGCCAATCCGCGGCCGCCACCTTCAAGCAATTGCTCAAAGCCGCGCAACCCGATGTGGAGTTTGTGGCCGAGCAAGCCCCGGCGCTGGGCAAGGTGGACGCGGGCGCCGTGGTGCAAGCCCTGGCCGATGCCAAACCCGATGCCATCTTCAACGTGCTGTTTGCCGCGGACCTGGCCAAGCTGGTGCGCGAGGGCAACACGCGGGGTCTCTTCCAGGGCCGCGAGGTGGTGAGCCTGTTGACGGGCGAGCCCGAGTACCTCGATCCGCTCAAGGACGAAACCCCCAACGGCTGGATCGTCACCGGCTACCCCTGGCACAGCATCAACACGCCCGAGCACAAGGCCTTTCTGGCGGCCTACCAGGGCCGTTTCAAGGACTACCCGCGCCTGGGCTCGGTCGTGGGCTACACCATGATCCATGCCCTGGCCGCTGGTATCCGCAAGGCGGGCAGCACCGACACCGAGAAACTCATCACCGCCTTTCGCGGCCTTACCTTTGACAGCCCTTACGGCAAGCAGAGTTTTCGCGCCATTGACCACCAGTCCACCATGGGGGCGTTTGTGGGACGCACCCGCAATGAGCAGGGCAAGGGGGTGATGGTGGAGGCGCGGTACCAGGACGGTGCCGCATTTCAACCCAGCAACGACGACGTCCGCAAGCTGCGTGCTGCGGACTGAGCGCATCGGGTTGGACTGATCAAGGATGGATGCCTGGGGCTGGACAGTCCAACTGCTCAACGGCTGGGCCGGGGCCTCTTCGCTGTTTCTGGTGGCGGCCGGCTTGTCGCTGATCTTTGGTGTCACCCGCATCGTCAACTTCGCGCACGGCTCGTTTTTTCTGCTGGGCATTTATCTCGCGTACTCGCTGGTGGAGTTCATCAGCCGCCCGCTGGGTCAGGCCTGGGGCTACGCCTTGGCGGTACCGCTGGCGGCGCTTATCACCGGGGCGCTTGGGGCGGTGGTGGAGGTGCTGCTGCTGCGCCGCATCTACCGTGCGCCCGAACTCTTTCAACTGCTGGCCACCTTTGCGCTGGTGCTGGTGATTCAGGACGGCGTGCTCTGGGCTTGGGGGCCGGAGGATTTGCTGGGTCCGCGCGTACCCGGTCTGGCGGGCGCTGTGGAGATTGGCGGGCGCCGCTTTCCCAGCTATGACGTGCTGCTGATCGTCGTGGGTCCGGTGGTGCTGGGCAGCGTGTGGTGGTTGCTGCACCGCACCCGCTGGGGGCTGCTGGTGCGCGCCGCCACGCAGGACCGTGAGATGGTGAGTGCCCTGGGGGTGCCGCCCCGCCGGGTGTTCACCAGTGTGTTTGCGCTGGGCTGCGCCCTCGCTGGATTAGGCGGCGCCTTGCAATTGCCGCGTGAACCTGCCAGCTTGGGGCTGGATTTGCAAACCATGGGCGACGCCTTCGTGGTGGTGGTGGTGGGCGGCATGGGGTCGATTCCTGGCGCCTACGTGGCGGCCTTGCTGATTGCCGAAATCAAGGCGGTGTGCATTGCCATCGGCACCGTGGAGTGGGGCGGTGTGAGCGTGTCCTTTTCCAAGCTCACCCTGGTGGCGGAGTTTGTGGTGATGGCGGTGGTGCTGGTCTTGCGGCCCTGGGGCTTGATGGGCCAACCGCCGCAGCAGCAACGCACGCAGACCACGGCACAAGCGCCCCTGCGCGCGGCCTCGGCCACCACGCGACGCGTGGTGTGGGTGGCGCTGATCATGGCGAGCCTGCCTTTGTGGTCATCGGTGTTCCCGTATGCGCTGGTGCTGGGCATTGACGTGCTGGTGGCCGTGCTGTTTGCCTGCAGCCTGCACTTCATCCTCGGGCCTGCCGGCCTACATTCGTTTGGCCATGCGGCGTACTTTGGGGTGGGGGCGTATGTGGCAGGCCTGGGCGTGTTGCGTGGGGGGTGGCCGATGGAGGCCATGCTGCTGGCAGCCCCCCTGGCCACGGCGGTGGTGGCGATGGGCCTGGCCTGGTTCCTGGTGCGCATGAGCGGGGTGTACCTGGCCATGCTCACCCTGGCCTTTGGCCAGATTCTGTGGGCCATCGGTTTTCAGTGGGACGCGGTCACCGGCGGCAGCAATGGCCTGACGGGCGTGTGGCCCAGTGCCTGGTTGTCGGATCGACCCGTGTATTTCCTGCTGACGCTGGGGCTGGTGACAGCCGGCGTGCTGGCCATGCAACGCCTGTTGCACGCGCCCTTGGGCTATGGCCTGCGCGCAGCGCGGGATTCGGGCTTGCGCGCGCGGGCCATTGGTTTGCCGGTGGAGCGATTGCAGTGGGCGGGGCTGGTGGTGGCTGCGCTGTGGGCGGGGTTGGCGGGCTCGCTGTACGCGTTCTCCAAGGGCAGCATTGCACCGGACGTGCTGGGTGTGGCGCGCTCGGTGGATGCGCTGGTGATGGTGTTGCTGGGCGGTGTGCAGTCCACGCTGGGGCCCTTGCTGGGTGCTGCCGTCTTCACCACCTTGCAAGACACGCTGGCGCGCAGCACCGAATTTTGGCGGGCTTTGCTGGGTGGGGTGATTCTGTTGTTGGTGTTGCTTGCGCCGCAAGGCCTGGTGGGTCTTGCGCGGCTGGGGCAAGCCTGGCTGGCGTTGCGGCACCTCGCGCGCGGGAGGGGACGATGAACGGCTCCTTGCAGGTTAGGGGTCTGCGCAAGTCCTTCGGGGATGTGCATGCCGTGGACGATGTGTCCTTCGAAGTCGCGCCAGGTGAACTGCTGGCCATGATCGGCCCGAACGGGGCGGGCAAATCAACCACCTTCAACCTGATCCATGGTCAACTCGCCCCCGATGCCGGCAGCGTCCTGTTTGAAGGCCAGTCCCTCCTGGGGTGCTCGCCGCGTCAGATCTGGCAACGCGGCATTGGTCGCACCTTTCAGATTGCCGAAACCTTCGCCTCGCTCACGGTGATCGAAAACGTGCAGATGGCGTTGTTGTCGGTCGATGGCCACGTGTTCTCGCCGTGGCGGCGTGCCACGCACTACCGCCGAGACGACGCACTCGATCTGCTCGCCCACGTGGGGCTGGACAGCCAGGCCGAGCGCGCTGCGCACGAGTTGGCGTACGGCGATGTGAAGCGACTCGAGTTGGCCATTGCCCTGGCCAGCCAGCCCCGCTTGCTGTTGATGGACGAACCCACCGCAGGCATGGCGCCTGCCGAGCGGCGTGAGCTCATGGCATTGACCAAGTCTCTGGTGCAGCAGCGCCAACTTGCGGTGCTTTTCACCGAGCACAGCATGGATGTGGTGTTTGAGCAGGCGGATCGTGTGCTGGTCCTGGCGCGTGGCCGACCGATTGCCCTGGGCACCCCGGCGCAAGTGCGCGCGGATGAAGAGGTGCAGGCGGTGTACCTGGGTCAGGGACGGTTGACGACCACAGCGTCCCCCCCCGCAGTGTCCTCCGATGCCAGCGCTGGGCCTGCACCTCATGCTGTTTCAGACGCCCTCCACGGTGAACCCTTGCTGACGGTGCAAGGCCTGAATGCCAGCTATGGCGCGGCACGGGTGCTGTTTGATGTGAATCTGCAGGTGAACCGTGGCGAGGTGGTGGCGTTGATGGGACGCAACGGTGCGGGCAAATCCACCCTGCTCAAGGCCCTGATGGGCTTGGTGCCGGTGCGCTCCGGTGAGGCCACATTTCTCGGTCACGACCTGATGGGCCTGGCCCCGCATGAGGCTGCGCAGTCTGGCTTGGGTTACGTGCCCGAAGACCGCCGCATCTTCACCGACCTCACGGTTCAAGACAACCTCTCGGTGGGTCAATTACCCGCCCGGCGCTTTCCAGACGGCGCCCCCGCGCCGCACTGGACGCTTGAGCGCGTCCTGGAGCTCTTTCCGCGGTTGGCGGAGCTGCTGCACCGACCGGGTGGGCGCATGAGTGGAGGTGAACAGCAAATGCTCACGGTGGCCAGGAGCCTCATGGGCAATCCTCTGGTGCTGTTGCTCGACGAGCCCTCCGAGGGCGTGGCCCCGGTCATCGTCGAGCACATGGCCGAGATGATTCTGGCGCTCAAGGCCGCCGGCGTGAGTCTGCTGGTGTCTGAGCAAAACCTGGCCTTTGCCTCGTGGGTGGCGGACCGCGCCGTTGTGCTGGAAAAGGGACAGGTCCGCTACACCGGGCCCATGCAGCCACTGGTGTCGGATGACACCCTGCGTCGCCAATTGTTGAGCGTGTGAGCGACAGGGTGTAGCCCTGGCGCAGGTGCGATCACAGCTGCCAGCCCAAGACCTGATCGATCACGGCCGTGGCGTTGTCCACATGCTGGCCCCGCCAGGCCACGATGTGGTCGGGCCGGATCAGGGTCAGGGGGGCCTCATAAAGCGCCAGCAAACCCGGCTCGTCGAGCCGTACCACCTTCAACCCCACCCCGCGCGCCGTGGCCGCCGCTAGCAGAGCCATCACATCGGCGTCCCAAGAGGCGCTCGAACCCTGTGGCGGTGACAGCACCAGCAAACTCCAGCCCATGCCCAGTTGATCAAACAAAGACTGTCCGTCCGCCAGCCAGGCATGCGGAGGACGACCGCCGGGCGTGGCGGTGGGTTGGTAAACGTTCGGATGATCCGCCGGTGGTGTGGTGCCGTCCTGCACAACCAGCGGCGAGCCGTCATAGCGGCCACCAAAGGTCACGCCAGGAATGTTGAACTCCAGACGGACATGGGCGTTCAGATGCTCGCTGGCGCGGGCACGCTCAGCCGCACCGGCCGGGCTGTCCTCTTCCAGCAGCTCGGTGGCCGGGAGCAACCCCACCGAATCCGCAAACTGCCGTGAGTACGCCGTGTTGCGGTGGGCGATGGGTTTGCGCTCGCTCGCGTAAGTGCCGAGCAGGGCCTCGGGCGCCTGGCCATGGTGCACAGCGGCGAGCTTCCATCCGAGGTTGACCGCATCCTCCACACCCGTGTTGTAGCCCAGACCGCCGGTGGGGGTGAACAGGTGGGCTGCGTCGCCGATCAGAAACACCCGACCGCGTGCCAGTGCTTGTGCCACCAGGGCATGGCCAGCAGTCCAGGTTCGAACCGAAAGCACTTCCATGTCGATCTCGCAGCCCATGACCTGGTGCACGATACGACGCGCATCGTCGGCGGTCCACTCATCGGCGCGCTCGCCGTCATGGATGGCCGCATGAAACGCGAACTCGCTCACCCCATCCACCGAAGCCAGCAAGGCGCGGCGCTCGGCATTGACTGCCACGTACATCCAGGCGCGGCTGTGTGGGATGCGCGCATACACCTCGGGTGAGCGGAAGTACACGGCGAACATCTGTCCGCCCATGTAACCTCGTTTCATGCCTGTGGCTCCTTCATAGCCAATGCCCAGTTGGTGGCGCACGGCACTGCGCGGACCATCGGCACCCACCAGATGCCGTGCCCGAACCACCACCTCGGGTTGCGAACCGTCGGTGGGCTCAATCCAGGCTTGCACGTGGGTGCCGTGGTCTTCAAACCGCTTGAGCGTCCAGCCAAAGCGGACGTCCACACCGGGCCACTTCTCGGCGTGACGCCGCATCACCGGCTCGACGTATTTCTGGGAAATGCGATGGGGCAACTCCGCAGCGCTCCAGGAGCCGCTCATGTTGCGGATGTTGCGCACGGCCTGGGCGGCGGTGGGCAGTGACAGACGCGCCAACTCGTGGGTGCACAGCCGGGTGAAGTACGCGATGTCGGTCGGGTGGTCAGAGGGCAAGCCGAGCGCGCGAATCTCGTGGGCAAAGCCGAGCCGGCGGTAGTGCTCCATGGTGCGCGCCTGGGTGGCATTGGCCTGGGGGTTGAAGGCGGTGGACGGTTTGGCATCCACCAGGATGCAGGGGGTCTGGCGCGCCCCCAGTTCGTTGGCCAGCATGAGGCCGCTGGGGCCGCCGCCCACGATCAGCACGGGAATATCGATCATGTCGAAATTAACGGGAGAAATAAATGAGAGAAATAAACGATCAAAGGCGAAGGTTGTTCAGGTTGACGACAATGCCGTCTGGAATCGACCCTGGTTGACACCACAACCGGCGATGCCGCCATGGTGCCACGTCTGGACCATTGTTGCGGGACGGTCGATCAAAATCTGTCAACTCGCGGCCTGCCGCGTCACCGATTGGACATCATGGAATCTCAACTCGAACAACAACTGCGCATCCGACAACTGGTAGAAAACTGGGCCGTCTGGCGCGACGCCGGCGATTGGGAGCGCTTCAAGACCGTGTGGCACGAGGATGGCGTGATGATGGCCACCTGGTTCCAGGGGCCGTTTGAAGAGTTCATCCGCGTCACCATCGAGGGGTGGAACAAGGGCGTGAGCATCCTGCACTTTCTGGGTGGTTCCTCCATTGATGTGCAGGGCACGCGGGCTATTGCGCAAACCAAGATGACGATTTCCCAGCGCGGCATGGTCGAGGACGTGCTGTGCGACGTCGTGTGCACCGGTCGCTTTTACGATTTCTTCGAACAGCGCAACGGTCGGTGGGGCCTGGTGCATCGCCAGCCGATTTACGAGAAGGACCGCATCGACCCGGTGGATCCCGCCGCCCGTTTGCAACTGGACGCGGCAGCCCTGGCCGGTTTTCCCGACGGGTATCGCCACCTGGCCTACATCCAGACGCGCATTGGCTACAAAGTCAAAATGGACATGCCCATGCTCAAGGGGGCTGGGGTGCAGGACCTGTATCGCCGCGGTGCCAACTGGCTCGCTGGCCAACCACTGGAGCGTTGAACCATGTCATCCATTCATCGTGTTGATTCGTCAGAAACTTCCAGCCGGTTGCAACGCCGTCAGGTGCTGGGCGGGGTGACCGCGGCGCTGGCCGCGATGCTCTCGCCCAACAACGTCTGGGCCCAGGAGTCGTTTCCCAACCGCCCCATCCGGGTGATCGTGCCCCAGCCGCCGGGCGGCGGGTTCGACTTCGTGGCGCGCACCTTGGCCGACAAGCTGGGACACAGCTTCAAGAGCGGCGTGGTCGTGGAAAATCGCACCGGCTCCGGTACGCTGGTGGGCACCGAATTGGCGGCCAAGGCGCCGGCCGATGGCTACACTGTCCTGACGGGCTCGGTGTCCAACCTGGTGCTCAACGTGGGTCTGTTCAAAAACCTGAGCTATGACCCCCTCAAGGATTTCGAGCCGATTGGCTTGGCGGCAGCCTACAGTTACACCCTGGTCGCGCGCAAGGACCTGCCCTTTGCCACCCTGGGCGAGCTGGTGTCCTACGCCAAAGCCAACCCGGGACGCCTGAGCTACGCATCGGCGGGTAACGGGTCGGGTCAGCACGTGCTGGCCGCGGCGTTGTGGCATCTCGCAGGGGTGCAGATCACCCATGTGCCGTACCGGGGCGCCCAGCCTGCCTATGCTGATTTGCTGGGCGGGCGGGTGGATGTCTTCTTTGACTTGTCTTCCACTGCACGCGTGCATGTCGACGCGGGCAGCCTCAAGGCGCTGGCCGTCTCGGCGTCGGCCCGCCTGCCCATGCACCCCGCGGTGCCGACCTTGCGCGAAACCGGTGCTGCAGCGCTGGAGTTGGAGTCCTGGTTCGGGTACTTCGCACCTGCACGCACACCAGCACCCGAGCTGGCGCGCTGGCGTGCCGAGTTTGCGCGCGTGGCCCAGTCACCGGACGTGATGGAACGTTTTGAAAAAGCCGGTGGTCGGCCCATGGCCGTCATCGGCGAGGACGCGCGCGCCCTGCTGCGCCGCGATCTGGAGCGCTGGGTGCCGCTGATGCGCGCAGCAGGACTGCAACCCGAGTAACCCCCCTGTTGTGATCAAGGATTTTTCATGACCATCGCCCAAGCTGCTCTCGAGCAACTGTTTCTCAATGCCCGCACTGCCAACGGCTTCACCGACAAGCCGGTGCCCCTCTCACTGGTGCAGCAGGTCTATGACATCGCCAAGATGGGCGCAACCTCGATGAACGCCCAGCCGGCGCGCTACCTGATCTTGCACACGGACCCGGCCAAGGAACGTCTCATGCCCTGCATGAGCCCTGGCAACGTGGACAAGACCCGCTCGGCCCCTGTGGTGGTCATCGTGGCAACCGACAACCAGTTTTTCGAGCACATGCCGCTGGTATTTCCCAATTTTCCGGATGCCAAGGCCTTGTTTGAAGGCAATGCGGCGCTGGCATCCGCCACGGCCACGCGCAACAGCACCCTGAGCGGGGCGTACTTCATGATCGCTGCCCGAGCGCTGGGCCTGGACTGCGGCCCCATGAGTGGCTTTGATGCGGCCAAGGTGAATGCCGAGTTCTTCCCCGACGGCCGCTGCTCGGTGAACTTCATTCTCAACCTGGGCTATGGCGACAACAGCAAGCTGTTCCCGCGCAACACGCGTCTGAGCTTCGAGCAAGCCTGCACGGTGCTCTGAGGTGCCGTGCTCCATGTCTGAAACCGGAGAGACGTGACATGAAAGTGTTCTCATCATTGCAGGACGTGGCGTCGTGTGTGGGGCAGGAAGTGGCGGTCAGCGAGTGGACCACCATCACCCAGGCGCAGATCGACCTGTTTGCCCAGGCCACGGGCGACCACCAGTGGATCCATGTCGACCCCGAGCGCGCAGCTGCGGGTCCGTTTGGCACCACCATCGCCCATGGCTACCTGACCTTGTCCTTGGTCCCCAAATTGTTCGAGTCGGCCATGCGCATCGACAACGTGCGCATGAGCATCAACTACGGACTCAACAAGGTGCGCTTCATGGCGCCCGTGCCGGTGAACAGCCGCTTGCGGGCCCGCATTTCTCTGCTGGCGTGCGACCCGGTCGAGCCACAAGGCTTTCAGCAAACCTGGCTGGTGCAGATCGAGCGTGAGGGCAGCGACAAACCGGTGTGCGTGGCCGAGTCGATTGCCCGCCGTTTTGCCTAACCTTGGCCGCAGCTGTTGACACTTATGTGCCAGCGTCCCTGAAGCCTTGTTGACGCCAGGCCTCGAACGCCACAATCGCCACGGCGTTCGATAAATTCAGACTGCGCTGTCCCGCCCGCATGGGCAGACGCAGCTGTTGGGCCGGGGCGAACTGTTCGCGCACAGCGCCGGGCAGGCCCTGGGTTTCGCTGCCAAACACCAGCCAGTCGCCGGGTTGAAACGCCACCTCATGCACCGGGCGCTGGCCGCGCGTGGTGAGGGCAAAGCAACGTGCGGGGTCTGGACTTTCTTGCGCCACGAAGGCTGGCCAACTCGGGTGGCGTCGCACCTCGGCGTACTCGTGGTAGTCCAGCCCTGCGCGTCGCATCAACCGGTCTTCCATGGAAAACCCCAGGGGCTCAACCAGATGCAGGGTGCAGCCTGTGTTGGCAGCCAGCCGGATGACATTGCCGGTGTTGGGCGGAATTTCAGGATGGACCAGGACGATGTGAAACATGCGGGCTAGCTTACCTCAGGCGTTCGGGCCAACACCACGCCCACCACGCCCCGCGCGCCAGCTTGCAGCAGGGCCCGGGCCGCTTCATGCAAGGAGGCCCCGGTGGTCATGATGTCATCGATCACCGCCACCTGCCGGCCCTGCACGAATCGGTGGTCAGCGGGCAGCACGTGACAGGCCTGTGACAGGTTGACGCGGCGGGTGCTGGCATCCAAGGCCGATTGGGCCTGGGTGTCGCGCAGACGGTGGAGCAGGTGGGCGCGGTAGCGGCCGCGAGCGCGATCGGCTGTGTTGTCCCGTCGGCGATGCCGCTCCAGTTCGAGCGCCAACTCATGGGCCTGGTTGAAGCCTCGTGCGCGCAGGCGTTGGCGCGAGAGCGGCATGGGCACGACCAGGTCAACCCGCTCCAGTGCGGGGGCAATGCCCGGTGCGTGCCACATCAAGGGGCCCAGCATGCGCGCCAGACCGGGTTGGTGGCCGTATTTGAACGCAGCGATACAGCGGTTCCAGGGGTAGTCGTAGTCCAACGCGGCATGACAGCTGTCCAGCGGTGGCGGTGTGGCGCAACAGGACCGGCATAGCCTGGGGCGGCCTGGTGAGATGATCGTGCGGGCCTCCTCGGTGGAGGCCTTGGGACGTTGAACAGGCAGTGGGAGTGCACAGCGCAGGCACCGGTTTCTGGGCTGAGCAAACGCTGACACGCAGGCCTCGCACAACAGGGAGCCGGGCCAGGTGCCGCACACCCAGCAACGGCTGGGCCAACGCCAGGTACCGCCTGTGGACAGGGCACGGCGAACAAGTGGGGCGAGTGCGTGCATGGCAGCGATCACCGCACCAATATACTGGCGCAGCCATGCCGTCTCAGCCCGATGTAACCACCTCACGCCCGCCGATCGATCCCGCAGCGGCCCGTCGCTGGTTGGAGGGGCGTGTGCCAGGGGCGGGCGGGGCCCAGGCCTGGCTGCATGGCGAGGTGGCTCGACGCATGGAGTCGCGCTTGCAGTGGATGCGTCAGGCCCCGACCGACTGGATTGACTGGTCGCCGACACTGGGGGGGTGGGAGGCGGCCGCCTGGTTGTCCCAGCGCTACCCGCAGGCCCGGGTGCAGCGAGTCGAAGCTGCTGCGGCTCGACAGGCCAGGGCCCTGGCTCGCCTGGCCCCACCGCGCTGGCAGTTCTGGAAAGCCGCGCCCCAGGTCGCGGCACAGGCCTCGGCCGGCCAGGCCCAGATGCTGTGGTCCAACATGCTGTTGCATGCGCACCCGAATCCCGAATTTCTGCTGCGACAGTGGCATGACGCGCTGGCAGTGGACGGGTATGTGATGTTTTCCTGTCTGGGGCCCGATTCCTTGCAAGAACTCCGTGCCTTGTATGCCCAACACGGTTGGCCGGCCCCGGCCCACAGCTTCACCGATATGCATGATTGGGGCGATTTGCTGGTGCAGGCCGGCTTTGCCGAGCCGGTCATGGACATGGAGCGCATCACCCTGACCTACCCGGATGCGCCGGCCTTGCTGGCCGACTTGCGCGACCTGGGTCGCAACCTGAGTCCCTCGCGGTATCCGGCTTGCCGATCACGGGCCTGGGCTCAGCGCCTGCGTGCAGCGCTGGCTGCCCCGGATTCACCGCTGGGGTTGGTTCAGGAGGGGCGCTTGAAACTGACGTTTGAAGTGATTTATGGCCATGCGTTCAAACCCACGGCGCGGGCCCGGGTAACCCCGCAGACGGCAGTGCCTTTGCAGGACTTGAAGGCCATGCTGGGGCGTCGTCCCGCGCGCGACTGACCCGGGTGCTTGCGAGTGCCGTGCAAGCTAGCCGTCAGCAGGGACAAAGACAAGGCTTGCTACAATGCTCGGCGCTGTTTCGCTCAGGATTGCCCTGGGCAAGTTATGGTGTGTCCTGCCTGGCCGTCAGGTCGGGTCTGGGCCACCCCACGAGGTCACTCTAGAGAAGATGATGAACAAGTTGAACAGAACGTTGGCGTCTAGCCTGCTCATGCTCGGAACCTGGCTGTCCACGGCCGCCTGGGCTGTGAACGATTTGCCTGGAGGTCCGGGCGTGCGACAGCTCAATTTGCCCGTTGGTGCTACCAAGATCGCCGAAGAGCAGGCCTGGCTGCACTGGTTCATGCTGATCATCTGCACGGTGATTTTCATTGCCGTCTTCGGGGTGATGTTCTATTCCATCCTCAAGCACCGCAAGTCGCTGGGCCACAAACCCGCCACCTTCCACGAGTCGGTCAAGGTCGAAATCGCCTGGACCGTGGTGCCGTTCATCATCGTGATTCTGATGGCGCTGCCGGCCACCAAGGTGGTGGTGGCCCAGAAAGACACCTCAAACGCCGACCTCACCATCAAGGCCACGGGTTACCAGTGGAAGTGGGGCTATGACTACATCAAGGGCGAGGGCGAGGGCCTGGGCTTTATCTCCACGCTGGACAACGAGCAGCGTGAAATCTCCAACAGTGGTGCCAAGGGCGTCTCCATCGACAACTACCTGTTGAAAGTGGACAACCCACTGGTGGTGCCGGTCAACAAGAAGGCGCGCATCATCACCACGGCCAACGACGTGATTCACGCATTTGCCGTGCCCCAACTGGGCGTCAAGCAGGACGCCATTCCCGGATTTGTGCGTGACACCTGGTTCCGGGCCGAGCGCACGGGTGACTTCTACGGACAATGCCAGGAACTGTGCGGCAAGGAGCACGCCTACATGCCCATCCACGTCAAGGTGCTGAGCGCCGAAGACTACTCCGCCTGGGTGGCTGGCGAACAGAAAAAGCTGGCGGCCAAGCAGGATGATCCCGCCAAGGTCTGGGCTTTGGACGATATCGTCAAGCGCGGCGAGAAGGTGTATGCCGCCAACTGCGCGGCGTGCCACCAGGCCAACGGCAAGGGCGCTGGCCCGATCAAAGCCCTGGATGGCGCAGCCGTGGTGCTCGACGCTGACAAGAACAAGCAAATCTATGTGCTGCTCAATGGCCAAGGCAACGGTGCCATGCCGGCCTGGAAACAGCTGAGCGACACCGACCTGGCCGCTGTCATCAGCTTCACCAAGAACAACTGGTCCAACAAGACGGGGCAGCTGGTTCAGCCGGCTGACGTCAAGGCCGCCCGCAAGTAACTGATCCCCTTCGAAGGAAACCACCATGAGCGCAGTTCTCGATCCCCACGGTCACGTTGCTGGCCACGGACACGATGATCACCACGGTGCACCCCACGGGTGGCGTCGCTGGGTGTTTGCCACCAACCACAAGGACATCGGTACCCTGTACCTGTTGTTCGCTTTTGCCATGCTGATGGTGGGCGGTGTGCTGGCCTTGCTGATTCGCGCCGAGCTGTTTCAGCCCGGTCTGCAGGTCGTCAACCCTGAGTTGTTTAATCAGCTCACCACCATGCACGGTCTGATCATGGTGTTCGGCGCCATCATGCCGGCCTTCGTGGGCTTCGCCAACTGGATGATTCCGCTGCAAATCGGCGCCTCTGACATGGCCTTCGCCCGCATGAACAACTTCAGCTTCTGGCTGATGATCCCGGCAGCCGCCATGCTGGCCGGCTCGTTCTTCATGCCCGGTGGCGCGCCTGCGGCAGGCTGGACGCTGTATGCGCCCCTCACCTTGCAGATGGGCCCCTCCATGGATGCCGGCATTTTTGCCATGCACATCCTGGGTTCCTCCTCGATCATGGGGTCGATCAACATCATCGTGAACATCCTCAACATGCGTGCTCCTGGCATGACGCTGATGAAGATGCCCATGTTCGTGTGGACCTGGCTGATCACTGCCTACTTGCTGATCGCCGTCATGCCCGTGCTGGCTGGCGCCATCACCATGACCCTGACCGATCGTCACTTTGGCACGACCTTCTTCAACCCTGCCGGCGGCGGCGACCCGGTCATGTACCAGCACATCTTCTGGTTCTTTGGTCACCCCGAGGTGTACATCATGATTCTGCCGGCCTTCGGCATCGTGAGTCACATCGTTCCGGCGTTTGCTCGCAAGAAGCTGTTTGGCTACGCCTCCATGGTGTACGCCACTGCCTCCATTGCCATCCTGTCCTTCATCGTGTGGGCGCACCACATGTACGCCACCGGCATGCCGGTGACCGGCCAGTTGTTCTTCATGTATGCCACCATGCTCATCTCCGTGCCCACCGGCGTGAAGGTGTTCAACTGGATCGCCACCATGTGGCGCGGCTCCATGACCTTTGAAACCCCGATGCTGTTCGCGGTGGGCTTCATCTTCGTGTTCACCATGGGCGGCTTCACCGGCCTCATTTGTTCCATGGCCCCGATCGACACGCAGATCCAAGACACCTACTACATCGTGGCCCACTTCCACTATGTGCTGGTGGCGGGCTCGCTGTTTGCCATGTTTGCCGGCTTCTATTACTGGGCGCCCAAGTGGACCGGCGTGATGGTCAACGAAACCCGTGGCAAATTGCACTTCTGGTGGACGCTGATCTCCTTCAACGTTACCTTCTTCCCGATGCACTTCCTGGGTCTGGCCGGTATGCCCCGTCGCTACGCCGACTACCCGATGCAGTTCACTGACTTCAACCAGATTGCATCCATCGGCGCGTTCACCTTCGGCTTTGCTCAGGTGTACTTCTTCCTGTTCGTGGTGTTGCCGGCCATGCAGGGCAAGGGCGAGAAAGCGCCTCAGCGCCCCTGGGAAGCGGCCGAAGGTCTCGAGTGGGAAGTGCCCTCGCCGGCGCCCTTCCACACCTTCGAGAACCCGCCCAAACTGAATGCCGACGCCACCCGCATCGTCGCCTGATCACGGACTGACTGGCATGACACCCGAACAGAAAAAGAGCAACCTGCGGCTGGGTCTGATCCTGGCCTCGGTGGCGCTTGTGTTCTTCATCGGGTTCCTGGCCAAAATCATGTTGTTGAACCGCTGAAACCGCTCGCATGGCACTGAACCGCAATAACCTGCTGATGTTGCGCAAGCTCACGGTTGTGGCCGCGGGCATGTTCGCCTTCGGTTACGCCCTGGTACCGATGTACCGTGCGATTTGCGAGTTCACGGGCATCAACATCCTGGCTCTGGGTGAGCGTTCGGTCACTGGAACCGGCAACGCCCGCATGGCGGCACCGGCCAACACCCAGGTCGACAGCAGCCGCACCATCACCGTCGAGTTCGACGCCAATGCCCGTGGGCCCTGGCAGTTCCGTCCGGCGCAGCGCTCGGTGGAGGTCCACCCGGGTGAGATGGTCACGGTCATGTACGAGTTCGAGAATGTGCAAGACCGCGCCATGTCAGCCCAGGCCATCCCCAGTTACGCCCCGCGCCAGGCAGCGGCGCATTTCAACAAGATCGAGTGCTTCTGCTTCAACCAGTACACCCTGGCCCCGGGTGAGAAGAGGCAGTGGCCGGTGGTGTTTGTGGTGGACCCCAAGTTGTCCAAGGACGTCACCACCATCACCTTGTCCTACACGTTTTTTGAAGTGGGCAGCAAAACCCCTGCTGCCCCCACCGCACAGAGTGCGCCCCCTCGTTCACAGGTGGGTGCATGACCGATCAACAACCCGTTCGCAAGGGGTCGCTGTGGCGCACCATCGTGGCCGTGGGTTGGTCGTTTCTGGGTATTCGCAAAAGCAGCGAGTTCCAGGAAGACATCGCGAAGATCACGCCCTTGCATATTCTGGGTGTGGGCTTGGTGGCCGGTCTGTTGTTTGTCATCGGGTTGATGCTGATCGTCAACCTGGTTGTCGCGAAATCATGAAGGAGTGGAAATGAGCAGCACCTCGCACGGCGGCACGCCGTACTACTATGTCCCGCACGAATCGCGGCACCCGGCCCTGGCGGCCCTGGGTCTGTTTTTCGTGATCCTGGGCGCGGGTCAGTGGATCAACGGCGCCGAGTGGGGCAAGTATTCGCTGTTCGGTGGTCTGGCTTTCTGGCTGTATGTGCTGTACCAGTGGTTCGGCGACGCCATTGCCGAGAGCGAAGGGGGTCAGTACGGTCACAAGATCGACCTGTCCTACCGCTGGAGCATGAGCTGGTTCATCTTCTCTGAAGTGATGTTCTTCGGCGCGTTCTTCTCCGCCCTGTGGTGGACCCGCGCTCACTCGGTGCCCGAGTTGGGCAACTTGAACAACGCGCTCTTGTGGCCTGACTTCAAGGCGGTGTGGCCCACCGTCGCTGCGGGTGCCACGGCCTCGCCGGGCGGCATCATCGAGCCCTTCCAGACCATGACGCCGTTCTGGCTGCCCACCATCAACACCGCGTTGCTGCTGTCGTCGGGTGTCACCCTCACGGTGGCCCACCACGCCCTGCGTGAAGGTCACCGCGCCAAGACCATCCAGTTCATGTGGCTGACCGTGCTGCTGGGCATTGTGTTCCTGTTTGTGCAGGGCTACGAGTATGCGCACGCCTACTCAGACATGAACCTCAAGTTGACGTCGGGTGTGTATGGGTCCACGTTCTACATGCTGACCGGTTTCCACGGCTTTCACGTGTTCTTGGGCATGCTGATGCTGCTGGTCATCACTTTGCGTCTGCAAAAAGGCCACTTCACCGCGGACAAGCACTTCGGTTTCGAGGGCGCAGCCTGGTACTGGCACTTTGTGGACGTGGTGTGGTTGGGTCTGTACATCCTGGTGTACTGGATGTAATCAGGGCGGTTGACCCCACTGCTCACAGGCCGCACACGCGGCCTGTGTTGTTTAGGCGAGCAGTGAGCGGGCGCACGTCGCAGTCACCTGGACTGGGTCAGCGCCCAGCCCGTTGGTGACGAGCGCAGGGTCCTGCTAGTGACCGACAGGAATACCGGTGGGTTGGATGTAGCCCAGCTTCCAGGCCAGCAGAATGCACAGGAAGAGCAGAATGGAAAATCCCACCCGAAAGCCCAGTGCGCGGGCCATGCGGTTGGTTTTGGCGGCGCCGTTGCGTCCATCTCGCATCATGAAGATGAGCGCCGACGCCAGACTACCCAGGATGGCCACAAAGGCCAGTGCAACAAGCCATTTCATCAACAGGATTATCGCGTGAGTGCCCCCCACCCTGTTCCCTCCACGCCAGCCCCGCGCGCAGGACGCAGTCTTCGCTGGTGGGTGGTGACTTTGAGCGCGCTGGTGGCCATGGGCGTGACAGCGTCCCTGGGGCGCTGGCAATTGTCGCGTGCCGACGAGAAGCAGACGCAGCAAGCCGTGCTCGATGCCCGAGCCGACCTGCCCGAACTGGGCCACGACGACTTGCAAGCCTTGCAGTACCCGCTGTCTGACACCCTGATGCACCGTCGTGTGAGCCTGCAAGGATTCTGGCGCCCGCAATACACCGTCTGGCTGGAGAACCGTAGCCACCGTGGGCAAGCCGGTTACTGGGTGCTCACCCCCTTGCAGCTGGATGCCGACACGGCGGTGCTGGTCCAGCGGGGTTGGGCCCCGCGTATCTCGCAAGACCGTGGCGTCTTGCCCCCCGTGCAAACCAACCTGGAGGTGGTGGAGGTGGACGGCGTGTTGGCCGCCGGCCCCAGTCGCTTGCTGTCATTGGGAGACGAAACGACGGAAGTCGCGACAACCCTGGGGTCGGCATCGGGGTCATCCAGGATTCGGCACAATCTCACCCTGGAACAATTCAGGCAGGACAGCGGCATCCCCGTTCTGGCCTTTGTGATTCAAAACGATGAAGACGCTGAAGGCCTGCGCCGTGACTGGCCCGCTGTGGGATCGACCGCTGATAAAAATCTGGGCTATGCCTTTCAGTGGTTTGCCCTGTGTGCGCTTCTTTTTGTGTTGACCTTGTGGTTCCAATTCCTACAGCCTGCCCGACATGCCTCACGATCCGCCTGATTCTGCTCCTGACCATCCGCTGGGTCTGACGGTCTATGACTTGCCGGACCCCCAGACCGTGGCGCAGGCCGATGCGCAACGTGCGGCCCAAGGTCGCTGGCGCATGCTCCTGGTGTTGCTGGTGTGTGCTGCGCCGGTGATCGCGTCCTACTTCACCTATTACGTGATTCGTCCCGAGGCGCGTCGCAACCATGGCGAACTGATCCAGCCCACGAAGGCCTTGCCCGATGTGGCCACGCGCACCCTCCAGGGTGAAGCCAGACAGCTCACCTCACTCAAAGGCCAGTGGTTGCTCATCAGCGTGTCCTCGGGCGCTTGCGATGAACGTTGTCAGCAGCACTTGTACCTGCAGCGACAAATCCTCACCGGTCTGGGCCGGGAGCGCGACCGCACCGACTGGGTCTGGCTGATTGACGATGAAGCGCCAGTTCCTCCATCCATCCAGCCGGGTCTGGCCGAGGCCGTGGTGTTGCGTGTCCCGAGCGAGGCGCTCTCGCAATGGCTGTCTCCCCAGCCCGGCAAGAGTTTGCGCGACCACTGGTTCCTGGTGGATCCACAAGGCGAGTGGATGATGCGCTTTGGCCCGGACATCGATGCCAAGCAAGCCCCCCTGGTCAAAAAAGACCTGGAGCGGCTGCTGCGAGCCGCGGCGGGCTGGGACAAGGCGGGACGTTGACCCATGGACGCCACCCGCCTGGTTGATTGGAGCCCCGTGCTGCACATCATGCTCAGCGGCCTGCTGCTGGCCTTGGGGCCTCTGAGTTGGGTGTGGCTTCGCTATCGCAAGGTGTCGGTCCCGCAACGTCTCCAACGGTTGACGCTGCTCACCTTGTTCCTGACCTTTGACCTGGTGCTCTTTGGTGCCTTCACCCGACTCACCGATTCGGGTCTGGGTTGTCCGGACTGGCCGGGCTGCTATGGTCACGCCAGCCCGGTGGGGGCCAAGGCCTTGATCAGTGAGGCACAAGCACAGATGCCCACCGGACCGGTGACGCACGAGAAGGCCTGGATCGAGATGATCCACCGCTACCTGGCGGCGGCGGTGGGCGTGCTGATCCTCACGCAAGCCCTGTTCGTCACCTGGCTCGCCTGGCGCGCCAGGCGTGAGTCGGCCGAGCTTTCGTTGTCTTCGACGCGTGTTTCGTCCTTGCATCACGCCTCAGTTGTGCCGCCCGAGTCCATCCACCTGTGGTGGCCCTGGGCCACCCTGGTCTGGGTCTGCCTGCAAGGGGCTTTTGGTGCCTTGACCGTCACACTCAAATTATTGCCCGCCATCGTCACCCTGCACCTGCTGGGAGGGCTGGTGTTGCTGGTGCTGTTGGCGCGCCAGGTCGCGCAGCATCGGCTGTCCAGTGGTGAAACGCAGCGACTGCCCATGCCGGCGACGTTACGGCGATTCAGCCAGGCCGCCGTGCTGGTGCTGGTGCTGCAAATTCTGCTGGGGGGCTGGGTCAGCACCAACTATGCGGTGCTGGCGTGCAACACCTTCCCACAGTGCCAAGGCAGTTGGTGGCCCACGATGGATTTTGCGCAAGGCTTCAGCTTGTGGCGTCATCTGGGCATGACCACCGATGGCCGCCCGTTGGATTTTGAGGCGCTCACGGCCATCCACTATGCCCATCGGTTGATGGCGTATGTGGTGCTGGTGCTGCTGGGGACGCTCGCCTGGTGCTGGAAACGAAACGGCTTTAAAACGGCGGGTCGTTGGCTCAATCTCCTGTTGCTGTGGCAATTTCTGACCGGGCTGTCCAACGTGGTGTTCGACTGGCCTTTGTCATCGGCCGTCGCGCACACCGGTGGCTCGGCGGCCTTGCTGCTGTGTCTGAGTTGGACCTTGTTCACCTCCCGAGCTGCCACGGCTGTCACAATCTCTCCGACCTTCACCCGGCCTTTTGCATGACGACATCCGCGCTCCCTCTACCGTCCCGATGGCGGCAGTTCAACGCCCTGACCAAACCCCGGGTGATTCAGCTGATCGTGTTCTGCGCCCTCATTGGCATGGTGCTGGCCGTGCCTGGTGTGCCCAACTGGGCCGACGTGGGCCGGGCAGCGCTGGCGTGTCTGGGTATCTGGCTGGTGGCCGGGGCGGCGGCAGCGTTCAACTGCATCGTGGAAAAGCAGATCGATGCGCGCATGAAACGCACCGCCTGGCGTCCGACCGCCAAGGGCGAGTTGAGTGACCGCGACACCCTGCTGTTCTCGTTTGTGCTCTGCCTGGCGGGCTCGGTCATTCTGTACGCGTGGATCAACCCCCTCACCATGTGGCTCACCTTCGCCACTTTTGTGGGCTATGCCGTGATCTACACCGTCATCCTCAAGCCCCTCACCCCGCAGAACATCGTGATTGGGGGCGCATCCGGGGCGATGCCGCCGGTGTTGGGCTGGTCCGCCATGACGGGCGATGTGGGCCCTGAGGCCCTGATCCTCTTTCTCATCATTTTTCTGTGGACACCGCCGCACTTCTGGGCGCTGGCGTTGTACCGCGTGGAGGATTACCGCAAATCCGGCCTGCCCATGCTCCCGGTGACGCACGGCAACGAATTCACCCGCTTGCAAATTTTGCTCTACACCTGGGTGTTGCTGGCGGCCTGCCTGATGCCCTTCATCTATCGCATGAGCGGCGGGTTCTATTTGGTGAGCGCGGTGATTCTGAGTTTGATGTTTTGCTACTACGCCTGGGCCTTGTGGCGGGAGTACTCGGACGCCTTGGCGCGCAAGACGTTTCGCTTCTCGCTCATTCACCTGAGTTTGCTGTTTGCCGCCTTGCTGATCGACCATTACCTGTGAACGCGATGCACCA
>JACCDO010202939.1_pt1 | contig 29063 bp, 20 predicted proteins | sample 7446101 | NCBI WGS metagenome assembly JACCDO01 (sample SAMN15323440, study PRJNA562643) | freshwater metagenome | isolation source: river surface water | place: USA:Blue River Watershed | collected 2017-08-16
AGATCGGCGACCGAAGCATAGTAGATCGTGCGCGCGCTCCTGTGCGGCAGCGCCGGATTGCTGAAGCGCGCAAACGGCGCCATCTGCTCCGGCGTCGGATTCAGCGTCGCGTGCGGCACCAGCGTCCAAAGCTGCACGTAGAACGGCTTGTCGCCGCGCCCATCGATGAACCGCAGCGTTTCGTCCACGAACAGTTCCGTCGAACGCGCGCGGAAATACGGATCCGCCTTCGCGACGTCCGCGCCCCCGGTCTCTCCCGTCCCCACGAAATCGAAGCCATACTCCGCGATCGGTGGTCCGCCCGAGTTGTTGCCGAGGTGCCACTTCCCGACGTGCGCCGTGGCGTAGCCCGCCTGGCGCAACGCCGCCGCGACATTCGGCACCCGGGGATCGAGGAACTGCGACATGCCCCGCGCGGTGTTCTGCTCCGGCGTCGCATAGTGGCCGTGAATGCGGTTCCGCGCCGGATACATCGACGTGAAAAACGCGCTGCGGCTCGGCGAACACACCGAGCCGTTCACGTAGAAATGCGTGAACAGCGCGCCTTCGCGGGCGAGGCGGTCGAGATTCGGCGTCGGCAGAAACGTGTTCCCGTAGCAGCCGAGATCACCCCACCCAAGGTCGTCCGCGAGGATGAAGAGGATATTCGGCCGCGCCGGATCGGCGGTGGCCGCGGATGCCGGCGTCGGCAACGCGCACACCAGCACCGCGGCCAGCAGCGCGAGCCGGCGGATTTCTCGGGGGATCTTGGTTTTCATGGGGGATTGGCGGGGCGGTCGAGTCCGGCGCGCACGCCGGCCGGGCGGCGACGCGACTCAACTTCGGCGGACGCCATGAACCACCTCCACCGCGATCGCGGCAAGTAGTCTCGCGCGGCCGCCGCTCACCCGTTCTCCTCCCGCGCATGTCTCCGCGCCTTCCCCTGCTGTTTGCCGCGCTCGCCTCCGCTCTCTCCGCCGCCGCATCCCCGCCCGTCGGCTCGCCACATGCCCTCTGGTATGAAAGGCCGGCCGAGCGCTGGACCGACGCCCTCCCGATCGGCAACGGCCGCATGGGCGCGATGATCTTCGGCGGCGTCGACCGCGAGCGCCTGCAGCTCAACGAGGACACGCTCTACTCGGGCGAGCCGCCCGCCGACCTGCGCACGATCGAGGTGCGCAAGGATATGGGCCACGTCACGGAACTGCTCCGCACCGGCCGCAACGCCGAGGCCGATGCCTACATCACGAAAAACTGGCTCGGGCGAAACCAGCAGTGCTATCAGCCGCTCGGCGATCTCCACCTCGAGTTCGCTCCCTCCGCCGCGGCCCCCACCGACTATCGCCGCTGGCTCGACCTCGCCACCGCCACGTCCGGCGTGAGTTTTCGGCGCGGCGACGTGACGTTCACCCGCGAGATCTTCGCCAGCCATGTCGACGACGTGATCGTGCTCCGGCTCACCGCCGACCGTCCCGGCGCGCTGTCATTCCGCGTCGCCCTCAGCTCGGTGCACCCGACCGCCCGCTCCACCGCGGGTGCCGCCGACGGCGTGGCCCTGCGCGGCCAGCTGCCGGGCTACGTCGGCCGCCGCCCCTTGCGCACCGTCGAGCAGGCCGGCGAACAGTCGCGTTATCCGGAACTCTTCGATCGCGACGGCAAACGCCTGCCCCACGTCCGCCCCTACCAGAACAACGAGGCCAACGGCACGGTGCTCTACGGCGCCGACATCGGCGGCCGCGGCATGTTTTTCGAGGCCCGGCTGGCCGCCCAGGCCAAAGGCGGCCGGATCGCTGCGGAGGGCGACGCGCTCCGGATCGACGCCGCCGACGAGGTGATTCTGATCCTCGGCGCCGGCAGCAGCTTCAACGGCTACGACCGCAGTCCCAGCCGCGAGGGCCGCGATCCCGCTGCACGCATCAACGAATCGCTGCGCGCCGCCGGCAGCCGCACCTTCGCCGAGCTCCGCGCGCGGCACGTGCGCGATTACCGCGCCCTCTTCGACCGCAACACGCTCGTGCTCGCCGGCGATCCGGCGAAACTCGCTCTCCCCACCGACCGCCGCATCGCGGCCTTCCGCGAGACCGGCGACCCCGCACTCGCCGCGCTCTGCTACCAGTTCGGCCGCTACCTCATGATCGCCGGCTCCCGCGCCGGCACGCAGCCCCTGAACCTGCAGGGGCTCTGGAACGACCAGGTGATCCCGCCGTGGGCGTCCGGCTACACGGTGAACATCAATGCCGAGATGAATTACTGGCCCGCCGAGGTCGCCAACCTCGCCGAGCTGCACGAACCGTTTTTCCGCATGGCCGCGGAAGTCGCGGTGACCGGCCGCATCGCCGCGCAGAAAATGTATCACGCGCGCGGCTGGGTGCTCCACCACAACACCACGATCTGGCGCGATGCGTTTCCCGTGGATGGCCACGCGCGCGCCGCGTTCTGGAATCTCGCCGGCGGCTGGTTCGCCTCCCATTTCTGGGAGCACTATCTTTTTTCCGGCGACCGGGAGTTTCTCGGCCGCGAAGCGTATCCGATCATGAAGGGCGCCGCGGAATTTTTCGCCGACTGGCTCGTCGATGCCGGCAACGGCGAACTCGTCACGCCGGTCAGCACCTCGCCGGAAAACGCGTTCATCGATCCGCAGGGCAAGCCCGCCGCGGCGTCGGTCGGCTGCACCATGGACCTCGCCATCATCCGCGAGCTCTTCAGCCGCACGATCGAGGCGGCGACGCTCCTCGGCCGCGATGCCGCGCTCGTGACCGAGCTCCGCGCCAAGCTCGCCCGACTCGCGCCCTACCGCATCGGCGCCCGCGGCCAGCTGCAGGAGTGGCGCGAGGACTACAAGGAACAGGACCCGAAACATCGTCACCTGTCCCACCTCTACGCCCTGCACCCGGGCAACCAGATCACCCCCGACGCCACCCCCGAACTCTTCCGTGCCGCCGCCCGCACGCTCGAACTCCGCGGCGACGAGGCCACCGGCTGGTCGATGGGCTGGAAGATCAACTTCTGGGCCCGCATGCTCGACGGCGACCGCGCCTACACGATCATCCGGAACCTCTTCAAACTCGTGGGCACCTCCGAGACGAGCATGCGCGGCGGCGGCTTGTATCCGAATCTCTTCGACGCCCATCCGCCCTTCCAGATCGACGGCAACTTCGGCTACTCCGCCGGCGTGGCCGAGATGCTTGTGCAAAGCCACGCCGGCGTGCTGCACCTGCTGCCCGCGCTGCCCGCCGCCTGGCCGTCCGGCAAGGCCACAGGTCTCCGCGCCCGCGGCGGCTTCGAGATCGATCTCGAATGGCACGACGGAAAACTCACGCAGGCCACCGTCCGCTCGCGGCTCGGCGGCAATCTGCGCCTGCGCACCGCCGCACCGCTGGCCGGTCTCGGCGCCGACGCCGCCGCGGTCGACGGCGCGAAGCCCAACCCGAATCCCTTTTTCCGCATCGTCGACGCCGGCCGCCCGCTGGTCGCCGATCCCCGGGCGCTGCCGACCGTCACGGTGCGCCCGACACAGACCGTCGATATTCCCACGCAGCCGGGGCAGGTGCTCATGGTCCGCGCACGCTGAGCGGCGGCGGGGCGCGCGTCCCGACCCTTGCCGCACCGCCGCGGATTGCGCAAAGTCCCGCGCATGCCCGATCCCCTGTTCATCCGCCGCGCCCGTCTCGCCGCTGCGTTGCCGCTCGGCGACGCCGTCCTGCTCGTGGGCGCGGGCGAGCCCGTGCCGCTGCCCGAAAACAGCGATCAGACGTATCCGTTTCGCGCGCACGCCGAATACGTCTACCTTTCCGGGGTCGACGCGGCCGGCGGCGTCGTGGCCTTCGACCCGCAGGGCAGCGCCGGCGCCGACGGCGGCTGGAAACACTTCGTGCCGCCCGTCACCGAAGCGGAACGCGTGTGGGAGGGCCGCCAGCCCTCCCCCGGACTGCCGCTCGACCATCTCGATGCGTGGCTGCACGCACGGCGCCACCGCCCGTTTGTCTGCCTCGGCGCGCCGCTCACCCGCTTCACGATCGACTCCGATGCGGCGCTGACCCCGAAGGTGCGCGACGCCTTCACGCATGCGCGACGCTCGAAGGATACCATCGAACTCGACCGGATCCGCCGCGCCGTCTCCGCCACCACGAGCGGCTACCGCAAGCTGCCCGGGATCATCCGCCCCGGCGTGAGCGAACGCGCGGTGCAGGTCGAACTTGAGGCGGAGTTTTTCCGTGCCGGCGGCCACCGCACCGGCTACGGCACGATCGTGGGCGGCGGCCCCAATTCCGCGGTCCTGCACTTCGAGCCGTCGGCCCGCGTGATCCGGCCCGGTGAGTTCGTGCTGGTCGATGCCGGCGCCGAAGTGGACCGCTATGTCGCGGATGTCACCCGCACCTACGTCGCCGGAGCGCCTTCGGGCTTCCAACGCGACTTGCACGCGGCCGTGCTGCACGCGGAACAACGCGCCATCGCCCGCTGCGTCGTCGGCGCCGAATGGAAGGCCAATCACCTCGCCGCCGCCCTCGATCTCGTCGGCAGCCTGGTCGAGATGAAGATCCTTTACGGCCAGCCGGAATCGCTGGTGGAGCGCGAAGCCCACACCCTGTTTTTCCCGCACGGTCTGGGCCACATGGTCGGGCTCGGCGTGCGCGACGCCAGCGGCCTCGCGCCCGGCCGGAGCAAGGATCCCCGCGCGTCCTTGCGCAGCCTCCGTATGGACCTGCCGCTGCAGGCAGGCTACGTCGTCACCGTCGAGCCCGGGCTCTACTTCATCCCCCCGCTGCTGCAGGATCCGGCCCGGCGCGAACGTTTCCGCGACGCCGTCAACTGGTCGCTGGTCGACACCCTCCTCGATCTCGGCGGCGTCCGCCTCGAGGACGACGTGCTCGTCACGCCGGAGGGTCCACAGGTCCTGACCGCCGACATTCCCCATGTGCTGACCTGCGGCTGACGATGGCGAATCGGGGCCGGCCGCGCCCGCAATTTTCCGTGGACAACGTCTTCCGCGTCCGTCTCTTTTTCGACCCCATGGCTCAGCCCGAACAAAAGTTTACCACTCCCGCCAGTCTCGCTGTGGACGCCATCCTCGTGTTGGCGTTTTTTGTCGGCATGTATCTGTGGGTTTCACCGCATGTGCCCTCCAACGACAAGAGCATGATCATGCTCTGGGGTGGATTGAGCGCGGCGTGCCTGAGTGGCGTTTTCTGGCTCTGCATCCAGATGTTCCGCGTCGTGCTGCGCGCGCAGCTCGCCGCCCGCAAGAAGTAAGCCGGTGACCGGCCGGACGGCCCGCGCCGACGGGCCCGGCCGCCGAAAAGAATGAACGCGCTCCGCCCGGGGACGGGGCGCAAAGTAGTGCGGAGGGGTTGCCTCCGGCACGAGTTGAGCTACTTTCCGCGCGCATGAATACCGACCACCCATCGGATTCGCTCCCACGCGTGGCCCTGCGCCGCTTCGTCGGGGTCGCCGTCCCGCTCGCGCTCAGCCTCGGCTTTTTCGGCTGTGCGACGACACACGAGGTGAAGGTGGATTCCCTCGCGAAGCCCCAGGCCGAGCAGGCCGTCTCCTACGAGATCCGAAACAAGAACCCGCTCGTGGCCGACGATTCGCTGCGTTACAAGGAAGCTGCAGCCTACGTCAAAACTGCGCTTTCCGGCAAAGGCCTCTTTGAGGCGCCGCCCGGCGTGAAGCCCGACGTGATTGTCGATCTGGATTACGGCGTGGGGCCGCCGCAGATGCGGCGGGAGACTGTCTCTGAGCCGGTCTACGTCACCATTCCCGGCCAGGTCCGCACGGAGCGCGTGCAGGTCGGCACGGATTCGCAAGGCCGCCCCATCTACCAGACCGTCACGGTGCAGGATCCGCCGACCACGGAGTTTGCCGGCTTTCGCGAGTATCAGGTCACCATCACGGTTTACGAAAAATACCTGAAGCTCTCCGCCAAGGAGAACAAGGAGATGGCCGAGGGCCGTCCGCAGCAGGAGGTCTGGACGGTCGACGTGATCAGTGAAGGCCAGAGCCGGGACATCCGGAAGTCCATGCCGGTCCTCGCCGCCGCGAGCATCGAATATATCGGCAAGGATTCGCAGGGGCAGAAGACGATCCGGATCAAGGATTCCGCGGCCGACGTGGCCTTCGTCAAAAAAGGCATGTGATCGCCGGTAGCGGGCCGCTCCCCCGCCCGCTTCGCGCATCGGGGCGAAGGCCGGGAATACCGCGGCCGGCCCAACGCGCAGCCGGAAACGTTCATGCGCCGTGCGGCGCACCGCACAGCGCTGGAGTCAGGGTGTCGGGGCATCGGCATAGCCGCGCCCCTTTAACCCCTGTCGGATTTACCGCGGCCCGCGCCGCCCAGTTCACCCGAACCGGGCCTTGCCCTCGCGTTTCTTTTCGATGCGCGCGGAAACCAGAATCGCGATCTCGAACAGAATGTAGAGCGGGAGGGCGAAGATCGTCTGATTCACCGGGTCGGGCGTGGGCGTGATGATGGCGGCAATGACGAAAATCGCCACGATCGCGTGCCGGCGGTATTTCCGCAGGAACGCCGTCGAGAGCACGCCGAGCCAGACCAGCAGCACCACCACGAGGGGGAACTCGAAGGCTCCGCCCACGCCAAGCACGAGCCAGGACAGCGTGCTGTAGTAGTCTCCTGCGGTCCAGCGCAGCTCCAGTTCGAAGAACCGGTTCAGCTGCATCGCGATCTCGATGGTCTTCGGCATCAGAATGAAGAAGCCGAAGCTTGCCCCGATCAGGAACAGGATCATCGCCGCGATGCACATCGGAGCCACGGCCTTCATCTCCCGCTCGGTGAGCGCGGGCGCCACGAATTGCCCGATGAAGAAAAGGATGAACGGGGCCGCGAGCACGAGCCCGCCGATCACACACATCTGGATGATCATGGTGAACACCTCCATGATCTTCATGGTGCCGAGGTCGATCGGCAGATTGGGATAATCCTTCTGCACGTAGATCAGCGGCCAACGCAGGGCGTGATTGAACTCCTGGATGAAGAAGCCGACGAGCGCGGCGCAGACCACGAAGGCGATCACGCTCTTGACGATCACGCCCCGCAGTTCCTCGAGATGCTCCCAGAAACCCATCGGCTTCTCCCGCGGCGGAGGCGGCGGCAGGCCGTCGGCCGGCACAATGGAGGAGTCGGGTTGGGGATCGTTTTGGCTCACGCTCGGAGAAAGGAAGGGCGGATGGTGGGAAGTTTTTTCCAAAACGGAAGCGCGATGTAGGCCGGCGCCACGCGCGTTGCGTCCGTAAACCACCTGTTTCCTGCCCAACCGCGCCACGGAACGCCGCCGCACCCGCCTGCACCGTTGACAGCCCGGGTCGTCGCCCTATTGCCTCACGCCTTTCGCGCACCGGCGCATCGTCCGTTTTTTCACCGCAAAAACACCCTCACATGGCCGTTAAATCCAAAGCCAAGAAACCCGCCGCGAAGGCGTCGTCCTCCGCTCCCAAATCCGCCGGCAAGGCGCCCAAATACGTCTACACGTGGGGCAACGGCAAAGCCGATGGCGACGGCTCGATGAAAGCCCTCCTCGGCGGCAAAGGCGCCAACCTCGCCGAGATGACCCGCATCGGTCTGCCGGTGCCTCCGGGCTTCACCATCACGACCGAAGTCTGCACCTACTACTACGCCAACAAGCGCACCTATCCGGCCTCGCTGCAGGCGCAGATGGAAGCCGGCGTGGCCAACATGGAGAAGATCATGGGCACGAAGTTCGGCGCCACCTCCGGCATGCCGCTCCTCGTCGCCGTCCGCTCGGGCGCCCGCGACTCGATGCCGGGCATGATGGACACGATCCTCAACCTCGGCCTCAACGACCAGAGCGTCGTCGCGCTCGAAAAGGCCACCAACAATTCCCGCTTCGCGTGGGACTGCTACCGCCGCTTCATCCAGATGTATGGCGACGTCGTGCTCGGCGTCCAGAAGCGCGAGAATGAGGACCACGAGCCGTTCGAGACCGTCATCCACGCGCTCAAGCACGAGCGTTATCACGGCGACCTCGAGGACTCCAAGCTCACCGCGGAGGACCAGCAGGAACTCGTCAAACGCTTCAAGGCCCTCGTCAAGGAGCGCACCGGAAAGGATTTCCCGAACAATCCGTGGGACCAGCTCCGCGGCGCCGCCGGTGCCGTGTTCGGCTCCTGGATGAACGACCGCGCGAAGGTTTACCGCGCGAAATACAACATCCCCTCCGAGTGGGGCACCGCCGTCAACGTCCAGGCCATGGTCTTCGGCAACACCGGCGAGACCTCCGGCTCCGGCGTCGCGTTCACGCGTAATCCCGCCAACGGCGTCAACGAGTTCTACGGCGAATTCCTCGTCAACGCCCAGGGCGAAGACGTCGTCGCCGGCGTGCGCACCCCCGAGCCCGTCATCAAGCTCAAGGACGTCATGCCCAAGAGCTACGCCGAGCTCCTCAAGGTCCGCGCGACGCTCGAGAAGCACTTCAAGGATGTCCAGGACATCGAGTTCACGATCCAGGACGGCAAGCTGTTCATGCTCCAGACGCGCAACGGCAAGCGCACCGCCGCCGCCGCGCTCAAGTTCTCCATCGATATGGTGAAGGAGAAACTCATCGACTGGCAGACCGCGATCACGCGCAACCCGGCCGACCAGCTCGAGCAGCTCCTCGCTCCCATCTTCGACCTCGCCGAGGTCAAGAAGGCCAAGGTCATCGCCACCGGCCTCCCCGCCGGCCCCGGCGCGGCCACCGGCAAGATCTACTTCAACGCCGAGCGCTCCGTCGCTGCCGCCGAGAAGGGCGAAAAGGTCCTCCTCGTCCGCGTCGAGACCTCGCCCGAGGACCTCCGCGGCATGATCGCCGCCGAAGGCATCCTCACCGCCCGCGGCGGTGTTTCCTCCCACGCCGCGCTCGTCGCGCGCCAGATGGGCAAGGTCTGCGTCTGCGGCGCCGCCGCCGTCGTGATCGATTACGACAAGAAGACCGCGACCATCGCCGGCCACACCTTCCACGAGGGCGATTACCTCTCGATCGACGGCACCTCCGGCCTCGTCTACGCGGGCCAGATCCCGACCGCTCCTTCCGAGATCATCGCGGGACTGGTCAACGGCGACAAGGCCGCCCAGGCCACCGAGAAGTTCAAGAGCTTCACCCAGCTCATGAAGTGGTGCTCGCAGGTCACCAAGCTCAGCGTCCGCACCAACGCGGACACCCCCGAGCAGACCCGCATCGCGGTCGCGTTCGGCGCCGTCGGCATCGGCCTCACCCGCACCGAGCACATGTTCTTCGAGGGCGATCGCATCGACGCCATGCGCGAGATGATTCTCGCGGGCAACCTGGCCGATCGTGAGGCCGCGCTCGCGAAGCTCCTCCCCTACCAGCGCGCCGACTTTCTCGGCATCTTCAAAGCGCTCAAGGGCTTCCCGGCGACGATCCGTTTCCTCGATCCCCCGCTGCACGAATTCCTGCCCCACACCAAGGAGCAGCAGCTCGATCTCGCCAACAAGCTCGGCATCCAGGTCGAGAAGATCATGCACCGCGTGCACGAGCTGCATGAATTCAATCCGATGCTCGGTTTCCGCGGCTGCCGCCTCGGCATCAAGTTCCCGGAGATCACCGCCATGCAGGCCCGCGCCGTCTTCGAGGCCGCCGCCGAGGCCAACAAGCTCGGCTTCAAGGCCAAGCCGGAGATCATGATCCCCCTCGTCGGCTTCAAGAAGGAGCTCGATCTCCAGGTCGCCGTCGTGCACGAGGTCGCCAAGGCCGTCATGGCCGAGAAGAAGACCAAGATCGCCTACAGCGTCGGCACCATGATCGAAGTTCCGCGCGGTGCCCTCACCGCCGACGAGATCGCGCAGACCGCCGAGTTCTTCAGCTTCGGCACCAACGACCTCACCCAGACCGCGCTCGGCATGAGCCGCGACGACTCCGGCTCGTTCCTGCCCGGCTACGCCGACCTCGAGATCGTGAAGAAGAATCCCTTCGCCACGGTCGACCAGACCGGCGTCGGCCAGCTGATGCAGATCGCCATCGCGAAGGGCAACCAGACCCGCCCCGGCATCAAGCTCGGCATCTGCGGCGAGCACGGCGGCGACCCGGACTCGGTCAAGTTCTGCCACAAGATCGGCCTGACCTACGTCAGCTGCTCGCCTTACCGCGTGCCGGTCGCCCGCCTCGCGGCCGCCCAGGCCGCCGTCGCGGACCTGAAGGCCGCGGCGAAGAAGAAGTAATCCCGCGCGCTCGGCGCTTTCTCTTGCGAGCCCCGCACCACCCGGTGCGGGGCTTTTTCTTTGGGCGGATCAGGCCTTCGCGCCCATCTTTGCGTCCACCGAGAACTTGCCGCCGCCCGCAAGGAACAGCGCCACGCAGACCGCGAGAAACAGAAACGCCATCTCACCGCTGCCCGGCCCCGACAGCTTCCCGCCGTGCGCAATGAAGAACGCGACGCCCATCGTGAAGCCCAGGATCAGCGCCGCGAGCCGCGTGAACAACCCCACCGCGAGCATGGCCGCGCACACCACTTCGGCGAAGATCACCAGCATCAGGCTCGGCGCCTTCCCGAGACCGATCGGGTCGCCGAACTTCGCCAGCATCTCGGAGTAGTTGGCCAACTTGCCCCAACCGTGCAGAACCAGCATCGCGCCGCCGAAGCAGAGGCGGAGCACCAGGAGAGCAAGGTCCGCGCTCGGCGGGATGAAGTTCAGGTGGAGCAGTTTCATGGGCGCGGAACATGACGGCCGCCCTCCCCTGCGCAACCGCCGTCTACGGCCGCCGGCCGACGCCCGCGGAAACGCGCCCGGTGCTCAGCGGGCCGGCGTCCAGACGTTGGCCTGCAGTGCCGGCGTGCCGATCTTCAGCGGCGTGCTCTCGCCCGTCTCCGTATCGAGGATGCACACGACGCTCGTCGAGCGATCGCGGGCCGTGTAGACCAGATGGCGGCCGTCGGGGAGCCAGGACGGCTCGATCCCGTCGAACGCCGCCTGCGAGACCACCTTGGCGCGCCCGGCCTTGAAGCTGTAGACGGCAATCTGATAGCGCCCGCCTTCGCGCACCGTGCACGCGATCTTGTCGGGATTGGCGGCACTCCAATCCGGCTCCGCCGTGTAGGAATAACCGGATGCCAGACGCTGCGGCGTGCCGCCGCCGGCCGGCACGACATACAGCTGCGGACCGGGCTCCATCGTGAAGACAATCCGCGAGCCGTCCGGCGACCACGAGGGCGAGGACTTCGCCGCGCCGCTGCGCGTGATCGGCTTCACGTTCTTCGGCCCCTGCGCGTTGCCCAGATAGATTTCCGGCGTGCCCTCGCCCGAGAGCACCATCGCCACCCGCTGGCCGTTGGGACTGAAACGCGCCCCCATGTTGGTGCCCTTGAAACTCACAAACGTCTCCTTCCGGCCCGTCGCGGCATCGAGCAGGTAGATGTCCGGCGCGCCGGTGCGGAAATAGCTCGTGTAGATGATCCGGGATCCGTCCGGCGACCACCGGGGCGACAGCGTGAGGGCGTTGTCGTGCGTGAGCTGTTTCGCCTCACCCATGAAGAGGTCCGCGGTGCAGATGTCGCCGCGGTTCCCGCGCTGCTGGAGGATGAACGTCAGTCGCGACGTGAAATACCCCCGCAGGCCCAGGCCGTTGGTCGCGGCCACCACGGCGTCCGCGGCACGCAGGAGCGCATTGCGCGCGGAGCTGCCGGCAAACGTCTCCGAGAGCACCGGGGTCTTCGCCGCGCCGCGCGTGACGTCGACCTTCACCTGATTCGCCGCCACGGACGTGAAGCGGAGGTCGAAGATCGCGCCGCTGCCCACGACCTTGTAGCGGCCGTGCGACTCAAACGCCAGGTGGGCGAGCTGCTGCATGTCCGCCGAGGTGGCGGTGATCTTTACGCCGATGGCCTGATCACCGGTGACCACGACCTCGCCGATCTTGCGCTGGGCGTGCGCAAACGGCGCAAGGCAGAGGAGAAGTCCGGAGAACAGGTAGCGGGAAAATGCGCGCATGAGCAGGGAGAGGAAAGTTATGGAACAGAAGACAGCCCGCCGCCGGGACGTTGCCCTGCGATCCGCGGCGCGCCCGGCTGTTCCGGAGATCTTTCGCCGCTTTCGCTTCGCATCATGAACCGCCCGCGAGCCTGCGGCATTTCTATTTGCGCCGCTCCGCGGCATAACAACTCTTATTTCTCCACAATCGAACCAACACCGTGACGTCCGACGAAATCAAGGAACACCTCAAGCAAGTGAAGTATCCGGGCTTCAGCCGCGACATCGTGTCGTTCGGGCTGGTCCGCAGCGCGGGGGTGTTCGACGGCACGGCCAAGGTCTCGCTCGCACTCACGAGCAGCGACCCGAAAACTCCGCTCCAACTCAAGGCCGACGTCGAGCGCGTGTTGCGCGCCGTGCCCGGCATCAGGGAAATCCTCGTCGAGATCTCCGTCACCCCGGCGAAGACCCCACCCGCCGCTGCCAGCACGGTCGCCACCGGCGGCAACCTTGCGGGCAATGCCGGCGCCCCGAAGAAGATCCGCCACGCCGTCGCCATCGCGTCCGGCAAAGGCGGCGTCGGCAAGAGCACCTTCGCCGTAAATCTCGCCTGCGCCCTCGCCCAACTGCTCACCGCCGCGGGCCGGCCCGGTCGCGTCGGCCTGATGGACTGCGACATCTACGGCCCGAGTGTTCCGCTCATGATGGGCCTGCAGGGCCGACCCGAAGTCGAAGGCGAAGGCGCCGAGGCCATGCTCATCCCGATGGAGCGCCACGGCGTGAAGGTCATGAGCATGGGCTTCCTCGTCGACGACAACACGCCCGTCGTCTGGCGCGGCCCGATGATCATGAAGACCGTGCAACAGTTCGTCCAAAACGTGAAGTGGGGCGAACTCGACGTGCTGCTGATCGACCTTCCTCCCGGCACGGGCGACGCCCAACTCTCGCTGGTGCAGACGATCCCGCTCGACGGCGCCGTGATCGTCACGACGCCGCAGGCCGCAGCGACCAACGTCGCCCGCAAGGGCGGCCTGATGTTTCAGAAGGTCAACGTGCCCCTCCTCGGCGTCGCGGAGAACATGAGTTTCTTCATCGACCCCGCCGGCAACCGCCACGCCCTCTTCGGGAGCGGTGGCGGCATCGTCGCCGCGGAGCGGCTCGGCACCACGCTGCTCGGCCAGGTGCCGCTGCTGCCGGAAATCCGCGCCGGCGGGGACTCCGGCCAGCCCATCGTGGTCGAGGCGCCGGACAGCTCAGCGGGTCAGGTGTTTCGCGACATCGGTGAAACGCTCCTCACGCGCCTGCACTCTTCGGCGCCGCGGACTGCGTGAGGCTTACAAAAGATAGCGGGCATTGACACACCGCGGAGCCTCGCTCTCTTTAACGCCGCTTCATGACGCAACCAGCTCAAGAGCCCTCGACGTCCCGGGAGTTCGTGAAACAGTCCAGTCTGTATCAGGAGTTTCTCGCGGAGCGGGAGGAGATCCTGAAGCACAAGTGGCTCGAGTCGGAACGGCTGGGATACGACATCGGATTCGAACGGGCCCTGCTCGACTGGATCCGAAAGCACCGAGAGAGCTGGCGCGCCGCGCGCCGTCAGCAACTCGGCCAAGGCGTGGGCTCCACGCACGCTCCCTTCCACCCGCCGCAGCAGGAAAAGAAGAGCGGCTGAACCGCCGCCACCCTGCAGAGACGAAAAAAGCCGGGCTCTTTCGCCCGGCTTTTCTGTGTCCGCCCGTCGCGCCAAAGGCGCGACGGACCGCGGATCACTTGATTTCCTTGTGGAGCGTGTGGCGCTTCAGGAACGGGTTATACTTCTTCTTCTCGATGCGCTCCGTGACGGTCTTCTTGTTACGGAAGGTGAGATAACGCGACACCGGCTTACCCTCTTTCCGGGCTTCCGTGCACTCCAGGATGACTTGTTCTTGCATGGGTGAAATGGATTGAGGGGTCAGAGGAAAGGCCCGCCCCTGTCCGGTGCAACATCATTTTCCGCCCTTGGGCAGAGGCGCCGAAACTTTGGGGCGCGAGAATGTGCCCGCCTCGATCTCCGGGTTGGCATCGATCCGCGTGATGCGCGTCTGCTGGGTCATCCGGCCATCCCGCGCCAACGTGATCCGATGCGGCAGCAGCACGCCGTCGACCGGACGGAAGTCCTCGTAGTGCGTGACGATCGCCGCCGTCTGTCCGCCGGCGGTCGTGCGCTGCTCCACGCGCATCACGACGAAGAACGTTTGGTCGTCCAAAAAAACCGAAAACGTATCCGTGAGCTTCCGCGTCACGAGGATCCGGATGAGCTTCCGCCCGTTCGCCTCGACCTCGCCGGCGTAGTCGAACGTATAACCCCGCGCCGCCCCGCCGATCAGCGGATCGTCGAATTCGGCATCGGCGACGAAGACCTTCGCATTGGCGTCCACCATGGCGCGATACTGCGGCGGCCAGGTGCCGGTGTCGTATTCCCACGGCGCCTCGTCTCCGTCGTAGCCCTGCACCAGCGTGCGGGCCCCGAGCTCGGTCTCGACCCGCACCTTGTTCGGCCGGGCCGCCAGCATCACGAAACGCACCTGCTTGCCCGCCGCGACCGCCGTGCCGGTGGCACGCAGGCTCTTCAGTTTCGCCAGTCTCGCCTCGCCGCCCACGGCCTCGACATGGATCCGGATCAGGTCCTCGACGCGCATCGCGCGCGCCGCAGTCGTCAGGCATACCAGGCCGCACAGCAGGAAAACGAAACGCATCCCGCACGCTCGCACGGCCTCCCCTCCGCGCTCAAGCCCGCTTCGCCCGCGGCGTTTCCGCTCGCTCCGCGCGGGCCTTTCGCGACAAAGGCCCGCATGAGCATAGAGTTCGGCTGGTGGAACAAGGACGACGACGGACGCAAGTTCGAGGTCCACGTCGCCGTGCACGGCGGCAACATCGAATGGTCCCGCCACCAGGGGCACCACACGCCGTGGGAGCCCTACACGCCGAACGACGAGGATCGGGAGCGCCTCGTATTCGAGGCCAGCAAACGCGTGCCGCGCCGGCTCATCTCCCAGAAGCAGTTCGACGAGATCAAACGCCTCAGCGAATTGGAAGGTCCGGGGGGAATCTCCGGCCGGCGCCACCGGCCTTCGCCGGATCTTTGAACCCGCCGTCCGCCGGACGGCGGACGCAGATTCGGCCCGCAGCCTCGTTGCTCAACGCCGCGCCGCCAGCCCGCGCAGCGTGACATCCGGAAAGTCCGTGAACACCCCATCGGCCTTCTCCGTGGCAAACAGCGCCTCGTGCAACGCCTCCGGCGACGGGCAATTCTTCGGCAGGTCGTCGATCCGGATCGTGTAGGGATGCACCACGAGCTTCGCCTCGTGCGCCAGCTTGACGAGCGTGGTAAACCGCGGCGCCGCACCGGCGGCCGGCCACGTCACGATGCGATTGATCGCCGGCCCGATGCCGTCGACCAGCGTCGCCAGCTCGCGAATTCCCGCCGGTGTGCACAGCGCCGCATAATCGGTGCCGTCCGGCTCCTTGGCCCCGCCGCCGATCAGCATCACGAGCCGTCCCTGCCAACCGAGTTCGCCGCGCAGGCGCCTCACCTCCGTGAGTTCGAAACACTGCAGGAAACATGCGTCGTCCTTGGTCGCGTAGCCATAGCGGCGCAGGATCGGCAGCACGGCCGCACTGAGGTCGGCGCCGTTGTCGCGGTGCCATTTCGGCTGCTTGATCTCCGGATAGATGCCGGCCACACGCCCGGTGCTGCGGTTCAGGCCCTGGATCAGCTGCAGTTCCTCCTCGAGGGTCGAAATCCGGAACTCGGAACGGGACTTCGCCGAGTCATACCGCTTCGGATACACGGGCACGCCGGTCTTCGCGTTGAAGCGTTCGCTCACGCGCAGCTGCTTCAGCTCGGCGACGGTGAAATCGAGCGTGTAGTAGCGACCGTCGGCCCGCTTGCGGTCCGGGAAGCGCTGCGCGACGTCCGTCGTGGTATCGAGATGGATGTCGTGCATCACCACCGGCACGCCATCCTTCGTCAGCACGAGGTCCTGCTCGATGAAGTGCGCCCCGAGTGCGTGCGCATAGGCCTTCGCCTCCAGCGTGTGCTCCGGCAGGTAGCCGCTGGCACCCCGATGCGCGATCACGAGCGGACTGGCGGCATGGGCGGTCAACGCCGCGGACAGGAGGGCCCCGAGTATGAGTTTCATGAGAGCGGATTACTTGGCGGAACTCGTCGTGCGATGCCCGAGCGTCATCGCGCTGAAGGCCATCGTGAGCAGGCAGCACACAATCATCGTGCCAAACACCCCGCCCCAGCCCCACTTGTCCGCGATCCAACCGACGCCCGTGCCCGCAATCGCCGAGCCGAACACATAGCCGAAGAAGCCCGTGAAGCCCGCCGCCGTGCCCGCCGCCTTCTTCGGCACGAGGTCGAGCGCATGCAGGCCGATGATCATGATCGGCCCGTAGACAAAGAAGCCGATCGCGATCAACGCCACCATGTCGACCCACAGCGGCCCGTTGCGGTTCAATCCGTAGGCCACCAGTCCGGCCAGCGTCAGCGCCATGAAGAGGATCGTCGCCGGCGCCCGGCTGCCCTTGAAGATTTTGTCCGAGATCCAGCCGCACAGGATCGTGCCCGGGATGCCGGCAAACTCGAAGGCAAACCACGCGAAGCTGGACTGCTGGAACGAGAAATTCTTCGCCGTCTGCAGATAGGTCGGGATCCAGTCCACCACGCCGAAGCGGACGAAGTAGACAAACGCGTTGGCCACCGCGATCGCCCAGAGGAATTTGTTGTTCAGGACGTAGCCGAAAAAGATCTCCTTGAACGTCAGCGTCCGCTCGTGCGCCGCCGAATAGTCCGGCGGGAAATCGTTCTTGTAGGCCTCGACCGAAGGCAGGCCGCAGCTCTGCGGCGTATCCCGCAGCAGCCACGCGATCAGGATCGCGGCCAACGCCGCCACCAGTGCCGGGAAATAGAATTTCGCGCCCCAGTCGTGGAAGAGCAGAACGCCGAGCAGCGCGAGCTTGGCCACCAGGCCACCGCCGACGTTGTGCGCCACGTTCCAGACGGACACGATCACGCCGCGCTCCTTGGTGCTCCACCAGTGCACCATTGTCTTGCCGCACGGCGGCCAGCCCATGCCGTTGCACCAGCCGTTCAGCGTCTGCAGCGCCACGATCGCGAAAAGCGAACCGTAGATCGCCGGAATGGTCCCGAACGCGATCGTCACTCCCGCCGTGAGCAGCAACCCGATCGTCATGAACCAGCGCGGATTGCTGCGATCCGACACGGAGCCCATGATGAACTTCGACACCCCATACGCGACCGACAGTCCCGTCATCGCCGAGCCCAACGCGGCCTTCGAATACTGCGGGTAGTCCTTGAGGATGTCCGGGATCGCGAGCGCGAAATTTTTCCGGACGAGATAGAATGCCGCGTAACCGACGAAGATGCCGGTGAACACCTGCCAGCGCAGCCGGCGGTATTCGGCGTCGACGCGATCGGGCGGGAGCGGCGGCGCGGCGGGGGCGGGCTTGAGCAGTGAGATCACGGGCGGCGCAATCAGAGCTTCAACTGCTCACGCAGCCAACCCGGCCGGTCGGTCGTGATGCTTGCGACGCCCCACTGCACCCAGCGCCTGGCGATCTCGGGGTCATTGACGGTCCAGACGTGCAGCTCGAGTTTCGCGTCCTTGATCTTCTTCAGATCGGCCGGCGTCAGCGGCCACGTGTGCTGCAGATCCAGCCCGGTCAACATCGCCGCCCGGCACTTGGCGATCATCTCATCGACCGACGGCGGCGGCTTCGCGGCGGGCGACGTCTTGGCGTTGGGCGCCGGATGGCCGACGAGCCACAAGGTCGGTAGTTGCGGCAGCTGCTTCCGCACTTCCACCAGCGTGTCGTAGTTGAAGCTGATGATGGTGACGTTCTTTTCCGATGCGCCGAGCTGCTGCAGCACCCGCCGCAGCTCCGGCACGATCTCCGGGCCGACCTTGATCTCGACCAGCATGCGCTTCCCCGCGGGGGTCGAACGGATCTGTTCCTCGAGCAGAGGAATCTTCTCCCCCTTGAACTTGGGGTCTTTCCAGCTGCCCGCATCGAGCGTGCGCGACTCCGCCTGCGTCAGCTCCGCGATCGCGATGTCCCGCCCCGCCGTGCGCTTCGCGGTCTTGTCGTGGTGCACGATTATCTTCCCGTCCTTGCCGAGATAGATGTCGGTCTCGACCGCATCGGCCCCCTGCTTCCACGCGAGATGGGTGGCCGCCAGCGTATTTTCGGGGGCGTCATACGACGCGCCACGGTGGCCGACGATCTGCACGGCATGCGCGGCATTCATGAGAAGACTGACCGCAAGCGCGGCGACAGGGAGGACTTTCATGCGGGGGTGGAAACGGGACGCAACGGGTAGACGCACGGGACGCCAAAAGGGGCGGGACTTTCCCCCGCCCCGGCAAGATCAGAAGCGCTTCGACACTTCCATCGTGAACTGCCGCCCACGCACGTTGAACGAGCCCGGCTGATAGCCATACTGCTCGTCCGCGAGCGCCGGCTCGGTGTCGAAGACATTGTTGATGCCGCCGCGCACCGTCACACCCCGCAGCCAGGAGTTATCCTTCCGATCGAAGCGATACGAGATCCACGCGTTGTGCGCCATCTGCGGATCGACGCGGAGGAGGTAGCGCGTGATGCCGTTGTCGTTGAAGATCCGGATATACTCCGGCTTCCCGAGCGCCTCGTAGATCTGCTGCGTCGTCGCCGCCGACGTATCGACAAACGACCCGAAAAAGCTCGTGAACCAGCCCGCGGACACCGGCCCCTGACGCCAGGACAAGGAGGCGTTGGCGCGCCAACGGGTGCGGCCGTTGCGGCCGAGTTCGTCGAGCGCCGGCGAGTTCTCGTCCGCCTGCGAGCGGCGCAGCACGTAATGCGTCGCCTCGCCGCTGAACGTGAATGTGCCGTAGCGCGTCCGCGGCGTCCGATACTGCACGCCGAATTCATATCCCTCGATATCGCGCCCGCTCAGGTTGAGGTAATCGTCGATCACGCTCACCACCTCGCCCACCGGGGCGCGGAGCAGCGTGTTGCCGGGCCGCGCGTTGTAGGCGGCAAAGGCCTGCCGGTCCTCCGCCGACACCGGCTTGCGCGTCACCTTGGAGTTGCCGCGATAATTCGGCGTGCCGGAGCCCAGGTCGATCTGGGCGAGCGGCGTGCCCTTCGCGAGTTCGGCCTTCATCGCGAGGTCGAGCAGCACTTCGTCGCGATCGATGGCCGACGCGGCGCCGACGTTTTCGATGACCTTGTTCTGGTTCAGGTTGAAGTAATCGAACGTGAACGACAGCCCGCGCACCTTCGGCACCTCGAGCACGAAGCCCGCGAGCCACGTCTTCGCCTCTTCGGGCTGCAGGTTCTGGTTGCCCTGGCGGAAGGTCGTGCGCTGCGCGGTTCCGTCGGACGCCAGCCCCGTGACCTCGAAGCGATACGGATCGTCGGCGCCGATCTGCCGCCGCAGCGGCGACACATTCGTCTGCACCAGATTGGGCGCGCGGAACGACTCCGCCACCGAACCGCGGAGTTTCAGCCAGGCGGCCGGTTTCCAGACGAGGCTGGCCTTCGGCTTGGCGGTGTCGCCGAAGATCGAGAAGTTCTCGTAACGGCCGGCCAGCGTGAGATCGAGCGCCTCGACCAGCGGCAGGCGGTTCTGCCGCGTCACAAACGGCAGCGAGACTTCGAGGAAGCCCGCGTAGATCGTCTGGTGCGCATCGATCGGCACATTGCCGCTCAACGCGAGGAAGTCGTTGTCGCCTTCGCGCAGCAGCGGGAACTGGCTGCCGGAGCCCGGCGGGTTCACGCCCACAAACGTCGCGCGCTTGTCCGAGTAGGACTCGTAACGCACCTCTGCACCGGTCGCCACGCCGATGTTGCCGCCGTTGAAAAGCCGCCATCCCTGGCCGTTCACCTTCGCATCCCACATGAACAGCCCGGTGCGGCCCATGCGGTCCTCGTCGTCGTAGAGCGGATCGACCACGGCCTCGGGATTGCGGAAGGTCCGGTCGGCCACGATCTGGTTGTTCTCGATCTTGAAGGTCACCGGAAACGGGTTGAACGCCGTCGCATCGGTGCGATTCAGCGCCGCGCGCAGGCGCGACTCGCGGATCTGGAAATGCTCGAACTCATGCGTCTGCGCGCCCGAGGCGACGAGCGCCGACTCCCACTCCCAGCGGTCGCTCAACTTGCCGCGGAGGCCGCCGAGCAGGCGCCACGAATAGCTCGTGACCTCGGTCTCGCGCGGCTTGAACCCGCTCGGGATCGTGTCGTTCTGCCCGGGCGAAACGCCGGTCCAGATCGAGACATCCGCCGGCGTGCCGACGAGCCGCGGCGTGCCATCGGCATTCGGCGCCCCCGTCGGATGATAGAAGCGCACGCCGAAGGGATTCCACGGATTCGCCGCCGGCACGTAGATGCCCTGGTCGTCGGTGTTCTTCGCGTTGACCGGCTCGCGGCCGGTGCGGCTGTAGGCGCGGTAAAACAGCAGGTCGCCGAAAAACGAGAGACGGCGGTTGATCTCGCGGTCGACGAACGCCCCGAACTGCACCCGGTCCGTCGCCGGGATCAGCATCTTCCACTTGTTCCAGTTCGAAAACGTCGCGTTTTCCGGGCTGTCGATGTTGGTCGACGGCGCGGTCTGCTTGAAGTTCAGGCCCGCCGCACTCGGCCACAGGTAGAACATGCCGTCCGCCGCCATCGTCGCCACGCCGGTCGGCGGCGTCGTGCTCGTGGTGATGCCCACGTTGCCGGTCGGCCGCGAGCCCACGAAGGTCAGGTAGTCCGGCTGGATGAAGCCGCGCTGCCACTGGCCCCACTGGTTCACCGCGTTGGCGTTGCGGAAATCGTTGTCGCGGGCAAACACGCCGCCCGCCGGATTCGGCACCGGCAGCCCGTTCCACGGCGCGGGCAGCGCGCGGCTCTGGCGCAGATCCGAGTTCCTCGCCCAGCGGCGATCCGATGCCGCCAGCGCGTCACGGTGGAAATAATCGAGCGACATCGAGAGGTGCATCTTCCCGATCTTGCGCCCCTCGAAGATCGTCGCGTTGAACTCGTTGGCCCCGCCGTGCTGCGTCATCGAACCCTTGAGCGTCGCCCCGCGGCCCACATAGGTGCGGGAAACGAGATTGTTGATCACGCCCGCGGCCGCATCGGCGCCGTAAATCGCCGAGGCGCCGTCGCGCAGGATCTCCACGCGGTCCACCATCGCGCGGGGGATGGTGTTGATGTTCACCGCGAGCGACGGCACGCCGTTTTCGGCCATCGAGATCGGGTGCGGCGCCATCCGGCGGCCATTCAACAGCGTGAGCGTGCTGCCCGAACCGATGCCGCGCAGATCGACCGACGCCACGTCGCCGCGCGCGAGCTGCGGTCCGTTGTTCAACTCCGTGATCGCCGAGATCTCGGCCGCGTTGAGAGTCTCGAAAAGCTCCGCCATCGTCGCCGCGCCCCGCGCATCGAGATCGGCCTTTTCAAACACCGTCACGGGCAGCGCTGTCTCGGCGTCCACGCGCTTGATGTTCGAGCCGGTGACGGTGAACGCCTCCAACTGCAGCGGTCGCTCCGGATCGGCGGCGGCGCCCGCCGGCGGGACGGAGGGAGCGGTTTGGGCGAGGACGCTGGACGCCAGGGCGAGCGACACCAGCACCGGGACGGGGTTCAGGGCGGTCATGGTTGGTTCGAAGTCGCCCACACGTGCGCCGATCCGAAAGCAGCGCGAGTAAAAACTTTATTCGCATGATTATTCGCCGCGCAACGGCGCGGCCGTCACACGTCCGCCTCAATTTTGTCACCCCGATGCCCAAGAAAGCCGCCTACCCCGACGACCTCCTCCGCATGGCCGCGACTCTCTAGTAAGTCGACCGTCCGGGGCAGGCCGAGGTGGCCAACTTCGTGCCCGTCTCGCAGACCAAGATCCCGCGCCTGCTCGCCGCCGCGGCGGTCATCAAGACCGCGCAGAGCGCCAATGCCGACGCCACCCGCCAGACCGTCGGCCACCTCGGCGCCCCGATCGTTTCCGGCCTCCTGCCCCACGGCGGCATCGTCGCCCTCGGCGGCGGTCGCAGCGTCGCCGAAGTCGCCCGCCGTTTCCGGCGCAGCGCTCCGCGCCGAGGTCCGCGCGCGGCGGCATCTAACCGTCCGATTTCCCCCCACTAGACGACCTGGGCGAACGGGATATATTCTTTCCCTTCACCCTGGCGCCTGGCCTGTGCCTCCGGCGCGTTCCCCCGTTCCGAGCCCGAATCCCTGCATCGCCATGCCTACCCGTATTGTTTCCCGCTGGTTTTTCCGCGCCGCGCTCGCCGCGAGCGCCTCGCCGCTCGCCTGGGCGCAGAACGCCCCGGCTCCGGCTCCCACGCCCGCCCAACTGGCGCGTTTCGACGTGAACAAAAACGGCCGCCTCGACCCCGAAGAGGCCGCCGCCCTGCAGGCCGACACCGCGCGCGCCGTCGGCACCGCGCCGGCCTCCGGCTCCGCCGCCGGGGAAGGCTCCGTCATCCAGCTCTCGCCCTTCGAGGTCACCGCCGCCGGCGACAAGGGCTACCTCGCCGCCAACTCGATGTCGGGCACCCGCCTCAATTCGAAACTCGAGGACCTCGCCTCCTCCATCACCGTTGTCACCAAGCAGCAGCTCCTCGACACCGCGGCCGTCGACCTGAACGACGTCTTCCTCTACGAGGCCAACACCGAGGGCACGCTCCAGTTCACCTCGTTCGAAATCGACCGCGGCTTCTTCGTCGACAACACCGGCACCAATCCGCAGTCCGCCAACCGCGTGCGCGGCCTCGGCGCCGCCAACATCGCCCGCGGCAACTTCGCCTCCACCGGCACCGTTCCCCTCGACACCTACAACGTCGAATCCGTCGAGATCTCCCGCGGCCCCAACTCCAACATCTTCGGCCTCGGCGAGGCGGCCGGCACGGTGAACATCAACACGTCGCGCGCCCGTCTCCGCGGCATCACCAACACCTTCACCGCGCGCGTCGACAGCTACGGCGGCTGGCGCTCCAGCTTCGACCTCAACCGCCCGCTGCTCACCGACCGTCTCGCCGTGCGCGTCTCCGGCGTCTATGAGGAGAAGGGGTTCATGCGCAAACCCTCCGCCGACAAAACCAACCGCGGCACCTTCAACGTCACCGCGAAGCCGTTCTCCAAGACCACCCTCCGCGCCTCCTACGAGTCGTATCATAATTACAACTCCCGGCCCAACGCCGTCACCCCGCGCGACTACGTCTCCTACTGGCTCGCCGCCGGCCGGCCGACCTGGGACCCGATCACCGCGAGCGCGCGCGTCAACGGTCAGCTGATCCCCGTCACCGTCGCGCAGGAACAGGCCGGCCTCCTGCCCCCGGGCCTCGCCACCCAGTTCACCGGCTTCTGGGTGCGCCCCAGCATCTTCATCGATCAGGGCCGCATCCAGCTCTACACCGTCAACCGGGGCGCCAATCCCCCCACCGGCACCGCGATCGCTTCGCCCGGCCAGGCCAACTCCGAACTGCGCTACAGCCAGATCGGCCAGAACCTGCCGCCGCTCTACATCCAGCCCGGCATCAACAACCGCGCCCTCTACGACTGGGAAAACATCAACTTCGCCGCGCCCAACTGGTCCAAGCAGAAGGCCGACATCTACCAGGTCGAGCTCGAGCAATGGTTCGTCGACACCCAGCGCCACAAGCTCGCCCTCCAGGCCGGCTTCTTCCGCGAGGATGTCGACCGCATGGACCGCAACTTCATCGGCTCCTCCGACGGCTCCCCGGCCGCGCTGCTGATCGACGTGAACGAGCGCCTCCTCGACGGCACGCCCAACCCGTATTTCCTCCGGCCCTACATCGGCGGCTCCGAGCCCCAGACCTTCCGCCGCCCGGAACTCAACGACAACACCCGCGGCACCCTCGCCTACCAGCTGGACCTCTCCCGCGAGAAGAACGTCCTCCGCTTCCTCGGCCGCCAGAATTTCGCCGCCTACGGCGAGTTCCGCGAGATCGTCAACGCCCCCAACGGCCTCCGCTACCGCGACAAGATCGTCTCCGACCACCCCTGGATCGGCACCCCCGGCACCGCCGGCTTCAACCGCACCGCTCCCGCCCACGGCTCCGTTTTCCCGCGCTACTACCTCGGCGACAATCAGGGCTTCAACATCGACTACGCCCCCTCGCGCCTCGACCAGCCCAACGGCACCTACCCGCTCCGCTGGTTCAACGCCACCGCCGGCCAATGGGTCAACGAACAGGTCACCCTCGACGAGGTTTACTTCGCCCTCGGCCTCCAGAAGCGCGAGATCCGCACCCGCGGCCTCGTCTGGCAGGGCTTCTTCTGGAACGAACGCATCGTCCCCACCGTCGGCTACCGCAAGGACAAGTCCCGCACCGTCAACGGCGGCGCCGCTGTCCTCGATATCTCCCGCGGCCTCTTCAACACCGACCCGCTCGACGACTTCGGCACCAACTGGATCTCCCGCACCGGCCGCACCCGCACCAAGGGCCTCGTCGTCAAGCCGCTCAGCTGGTTCCACGTCCACTACAACGAGTCCGACTCCTTCAAGCCCGAGGTCGTCGCCCAGAACGTCCTCGGCCAATACCTCCCCAACCCCACGGGCAAGGGCAAGGACTACGGCTTCAGCCTCAACCTCCTCTCCAACCGCCTCTACGTCCGTATCAACAAATATGAGACGTTCGAGAAGGACGCCCGCACCCGCTTCGGCACCGTGATCGGCCGCGTCAACCGCCTCGACTTCGATCTCAGCGCCATCGGCACCGGCGATCCCTTCGACCTCGAAGACAACCTCGACACCTGGCTCACGCCCACGATCCCCGATCCCGCCGCCCGCGCGACCGAGGTTTACCGCCGCCTCGGCTTCAATCCCGACTTCATCAACCAGATCCGCACCGGCGGCACCGTCACCGACATCAACGACGCCGAATCCAAGGGCTACGAACTCGAGGTGAACTTCAACCCCACGCGCCACTGGACCCTGAAGGCCACCGCCGCCCGCCAGCAGGCCATCGACTCCGCCCTCTCCCCGACGCTCCTCACCTACGTCAACCAACGCATGCCCGTCTGGAAGGGCATGAAGGCCCCGGGCGCCGATGCCATTCTCGGCAACGCCGACGACGTCTTCTGGTGGACCAACAACACCAACCCCGACGTCCCCGTCAGCAACAACGCCAACATCCCGGCCAACTGGTTTGAGACCAACGTCTGGTCCCAATACAAACTCGCCGTCGCCAACGCCGGCAAATCCAAGCCCCAGGTGCGGGAATGGCGCTTCACCGCGACGACCAACTACCAGCTCGCCGGCATCACCGAGCACAAATACCTGCGCAATTTCTCCGTCGGCGGCTCCGCCCGCTGGGAAGACCAGGCCGCCATCGGCTATCTCGCGGGCACCCCGGATGCCGACGGCGTGATCCGCACGCTCGATGCCAACAAGCCCGTCCACGACAAGGCGCGCTTCTACGCCGACGCGCTGATCAGCTACAACAACCTCCGCTTCTGGAACGACAAGGTCCGCGCCCGCCTCCAGCTCAACGTCCGCAACGTCCTCGAGAGCGGCCGCCTCCAGCGGATCAGCATCAACCCGAACGGCGTGCCCAACAACTACCGCATCGTCGACCCGCGGCAGTTCATCTTTACCGCGACCTTCGACCTCTGACCTTTTGCCGCGGGCCGGCCCGCTCGGACCGACTTCCCCGCCGCATCCCAACAGCCCGCCCTCACCGGCGGGCTTTTTCTTTTCGCACCCCCGCCTGCCCCGCGAGCCCCGGCCGACCCCGCACCGTCCCGTGACGTCCAAACGGCAGGGCTGCCGCCCGCCGGCAGGCCTCATCGCACCCCCGCCCTCCGATTGCCCTCACACCGAAATTCACGCCTTCCACGACCGCCCGAATCTTCTGCCGCAGATTCGGAACCACCGCAGATCCAATCTTCCGCATCCTTTCGTTTCTGCATCTGCGGGAACTCTACTCCGGTGCCCTGATCCGTCCCACGCCTCTCCCCCCACTTTCGTATCACTGCTTCCGCGGAGTCGCCGGCGCCACCGGTTCCACGGGATTGCGCGCATCGAAATTCCCCGTCGGCGGCTGCATCCCCGGTGTCGGCCCCTGCCCTGCACCCGCCGCCCCCCGCCCGCGCCCCCGCCTTCCCGTCTCCTCCGGCGGCGCCGGCGGTATCTCGTGCGGCAGGTGCTCACCGACCAACCCCAGCATCGCGAACACTTCCAGCGCGCTCTGCGCCGCAGTGTTCGTGTTACCCAGGCCTTCGTCGACCGGCGCAAGCACCGCCGGCGGCTCTACCCGTCGCACCGTCCGCGCCGCGTCCCCGCCCTCCCCGCCCCGTCGTTCTCCGCGCGCATAGCGCAGCAACGCCTCGACTGCCACGCGCTTGAAGGCCTCGCCGCCGCCACGGTGAAAAACATACGCGGCCAGCCGTCCGTCGCGCACGCCGCGGGCGTCCGCGCCCTCGGTCCCCGTCTCGCGATCGCGCAGCACCATCTCCTTCGGCGCCTGGTAGAGCCGGCAATACTGCCGCCACAGCCGGTGCCACCGCGGATCGTCGAGCATCAATCCGAGCTCCATGCCCACCTCGGCACCGCCCATGATCGTCGCGAGATTGTAGACGCCCGCCTCGTCGTTCAGCGCATGCAGCGTCCCCCGCTCCGGGTCGTAGCCCATCACCAGATTGCGCCCCTGCCGCAGCCCCAGCGGCATCGCGTCGAGGCTCGCTACGCCCGCGAGGATGCGGTCGCGCCAACGCACGTCGCCGGTCCGCTCCCACTCCGTCATCCAGTTGCCGGCAAATGCCAGCCAGTCCGGCCCCACGCGCACACGCGCCGGCGCGATGCGTTTCTCCGCCTCGGTCGCCGGCTGCGCCAGCCGCATCGGATCGAGTTCACGCATCTGCGCGTCGACGTTCACGACCGACCGCATCACGTCCCCGGTCCGCTCGTCCGTCGTCAGGTAGTAATGGAAACGCCGATACGCCGCCTGGCTGATCCGCGCCTCCTTGGCCCCGTCGCCCCAGTGCCGCACGTTGTGCCGCGACCCGAGCCCCGCGAACCGCCCGAGGTGATACATGTCCACCTCGCTCGTGTGCCGCGTCATCGCCTCCGCCATCCGGAACACGTCCTTCCGCCCGGTCCGCAGAAAACTCAGCCACAGCCACAGGTCCGGCCCGAGTTCCGAGTTGGCCCAGGCCATCCCGCCCAGGTCATAGCGCCACACGTGCCGGTCGTAGTCGTAGGAATGCATCACATCCCCGAAGTCCCAGAAGCCATACCATTGGTGCTGCTCCGGCTGCTGCAGGTAGAAATTCAACGACGCCTCCAACCGCTCCTCGATCGCCCGCGTCACCGGCGTCGACCGGTCCGGCAGCCCCCAGTAGCCGAAGGCCCGCACCCGCCGGAAGTGCTCGGGCGCGCACACCGGCAGCGGCGGCTCGCTCCCGAGCTGCGCCAGCGCCGCCACCGTTTCGCGCGTCGGCACGTCCCCGCAGGCCGTGACGGTCAGTTCGCTCGTGCGCGCGATCCCGTGCGCCGTCGAGAAGCCCGGCTGCACATCCTCATACGCCGCCTCGAGCCCATGCGCCCGCGTGCTGTAGTGCCGCAGATCCATCGCCGGCCCCTCGGGCGACCACAACCACGCCGTCACCCGCGCCGCGTCGGTCGTCGCCCCGGTCACGTCCAGACTTCCCGGATACGACTGCCAGAAATTCCGCACGCTCACCGCCAGCCCGCCCGCCACGTCGCCCACGTAGGCGAGCCCGCCCGCCCGCCGGCCCGCGCCCGCCGCGATCCATGCGCTGCGGTCGTTGGTGCGTTTCTCGATGGTGAAGCCGTTCGCGTTCGGCTGCACCAGCCGGTAGCCGTCCCACGACGCCCAGTCGGCCAGGAAACCCTGCGCCCGCCGGCTGTAGGCTTCCCGGTTGGGCACGGGCCGGCCGTCCACCTGCTGCGGATACACGTCGCGGCCCGTCGCCGGATCCGCCGCGAACCGCCCGCCGCGCCCCACCATCGGCAGCACCGGCTCCGCCCACACCCCCGTGCCTTCGCCGGCGAAACGCACGTGCCGGTTCTGCAACTCCTCCCGCAGCGGCACCGTCCACGCGACACCCAGCCCGCGCAGGAAGTCCTTCTCCGGGTCGCCGTCGAAGATGACCGTGTGCACCAGCCGCACGCTCGCACTGCCCGCATGCACATACAGCCGCACCGTGAACGGCAGCCACTCGCGCCCGCTCCGCCCGCCCCGGTGCCGCCCTTCGAGTTTCAACACCGCCCGCACCGGTCCGCGCTGCTCGATCGTCACCTGCTCCAGCGTGGTCGCCAGCGCCTCGCGCGGCGCCGCGGCCTCCGGCCCCGCGTCCGGCCCGTCCTGCACCACGCCGACCAGCCGCCCGTCGCGTGCGACTTCACGGCCGTCGAGCTCCAACGCACGCACGAGATGTTCCCCGCGCCGCGGCACCCGCACGGTCAACTTCCCCGCCTGCACCTCGATCGCCTCGGCGGATTCCACGACCGCCAGCTTCGCCGCTCCCGCCTCCGGCACCGGCTCCGTCGCCACCGCCTCCAGCCGCAACTCCCCCGTGCCCGGCCCCGCGACCGTCGTAAACCCCACCCACTTCAACGACCCGTCCGGCCAGAACGCCAGCGGCCATTGCTGCAACGGCAGCGTCGTCCCGTCCGCCCGCCGCACCACAAACCTCTGCCCCGCCTTCACCTCGCCCGGCGCCCACGGCACACCCCAGCTCACGCCTGCGGCGCGCGCCGGCTCCGCGCCTCCCAGCCAGCGCAACGGCAGCACCTCCGCCGCCTGCAGCGCGGGCAGGATAAGCACCGCCGCCAGCCACCGCCGCCACCCGCTGTTCTGTCCGGAAAGAAATTTCATGGGGTTTCGCTCCTCCGCTATACGCGGCATCCGTCGCAAAGGTTCCGAAATTCAGCGCCGGTGCACGACGCTTCGCACCACCTAATCGACCGTCCCACGGTAGCCGGCACGGAGCACGGCATGGAGTGGGTTGAAACTAGGGGAAAACTCCTAACTTGTCTCCAATGCTAGGAATCGGCATTAACCCCCGCGACCCGCGGCGCGCCACCGTCTGTTCCAACCCACCCGAATGAATCCGTTTGCAC